>Ga0180223_1000152_pt1 | contig 131030 bp, 123 predicted proteins | sample eDN5th30CKraftOP_FD_151337 | JGI IMG/M metagenome (GOLD analysis project Ga0180223, IMG submission 151337) | Enriched Organic Plus compost microbial communities from Emeryville, California, USA - eDNA 5th pass 30_C Kraft OP (version 2) (version 2) ...
GCACCAGGTTGGGGCGGAAGCGCAGCATCTCCAGGGGATGGCCGACGCGCGCGGCCAGGTCGTCCACCGAGGCCTGGCTCATCAGCAGCAGCGGGAAGCCATCGGCGAAATGCACCTTCTCGCCCGGCTCGGCATAGGCGGTGTCCACCTGCCGGGCGCGCTGCTCGGGAATCTCCACCAGCCGGCACGGGCGGCCGAGGAAGCGGCTCAGCCAGTCCGCCGCGGCCTCGCCGGCATCCGGCACCTGTAGGCTGTCGCGCCAGATGGTCACGCCGCGCAACGCATCGTCCACGCCGGGCACCGCCACCAGCAGGTCCTCCATCCCCGGCGCACGCAGGCGCAGGGCCTTGCCAGAGTCCTGCCAGCGCGCCTCGATGCGGCCCAACTGCGGCAGCAGGCGCTGGGTGAGGAAGCGCCCGTTGGAAGCCTCCACCGCCATCCAGCGACGGTCGCCCTGCAGGCCGAGGGCGTCCAGCCCGATGCGCTCCAGGGGCTCGAACTGCCCGGACTTGAGCGGGTAACGGTAGAGGGCGCTGAGGGTGATCATGCTGGCGGCTTCCTTGATGCGGCAAAGAAGCCGTTATACGGGGCAGACCGGCGCCTCGCAATCGGGCATCGCGGACCTGTCGGCGCGATTCGCGGATGAGATCCTACGGTTGAACTACGTGCCTCACGGAAACCTGTAGGAGCAGGCCCTGCCTGCGATTCGCGCGCAGGGCGCGCTCCTACAGGGGCACGGCGTATGGGCAACCTGTAGGAGCGAGCTTGCTCGCGAACGGCTCCGCAGCGGGGTTGGTTCGCGAGCAAGCTCGCTCCTACGAAAAGCCCATCAGCGCTCGGCCACCCTCAGGCGTGTGGCGCCCTGCTCGCCACGCGCGCGGCGGCGGGTGACCAGCAGGCCGGAGCAGACGATCAGCACGCTCAGCAACGCGGTGGCGGTCACTTCCACGCGGTGGTCCGGGCGCAGCAGCATCAGCACCAGGACGCCGACGATGAACAGGATCACGCCCCAGGTCAGCCAGGGGAACAGCCACATGCGGTACTGCGGCACCTGGCCTTCGGCGTTCATGCGCTTGCGCATGCGCAGCTGGGAGATGGCGATCACCAGGTACACCAGCAGGGCGATAGCGCCGGAGCTGGCCATGAGGAAGCCGAACACCTGGGCCGGCACCAGGTAGTTGGCGATCACCGTGGCGAAGGCCGCGGCGGTGGACAGCAGCACCGCCACCACCGGGGTGCCGGCGCGGCTGGTGATGCGCGCGGCGGCCGGGGCGTCGCCGCGGCTGCTCAGCGAGTAGAGCATGCGCGAGGCGGTGTACAGCGACGAGTTCAGGCAACTGGTCACCGAGGTCAGCACCACCACGTCGATCAGCGCCTTGGCGTGGGGCACGCCCAGCACTTCCAGCACGGTCACGTAGGAGCCGTCGGCGGCCAGGCGCGAGTCGGTCCAGGGCACCAGGGCGACGACGATGAAGATCGACAGGATGTAGAACAGGGTGATCCGCCAGATCACCGAGTTGGTGGCCTTGGAAATCTGCTTCTCGGCCGCGTCCGACTCGGCGGCGGCGATGGTCACCACTTCCGCGCCGAGGAACGAGAACATGGTGATCAGCATGGCGCTGAGCACCGCGCCGAAGCCGTTGGGCATGAAGCCGCCGTTGTCCCACAGGCGCGACACGCCGCTGACGCCGGTATCCGGCAGCAGGCCGAGGATGGCGCAGGCGCCGAGGATGATGAAACCGACGATGGCGATCACTTTCACCAGCGCCAGCCAGAACTCGAACTCGCCGTAGTTCTTCACGCTGAACAGGTTGGTGGCGGTGAGCAGCAGGGTGATGGCCAGGGACAGCACCCAGATGTCCAGCTGCGGCACCCAGCTGTTGATGATGGTGGCGGCGATGTTCGCCTCGATGGGGATCACCAGGACCCAGAACCACCAGTACAGCCAGCCGATGGTGTAGCCGGCCCACTTGCCGATGGCACGGTCGGCGTAGGTGGAGAAGGAGCCGGTGTCGGGCGACGCCACAGCCATCTCGGCCAGCATGCGCATGACGATCACCACCAGGGCGCCGGCCAGCATGTACGCGAGGATGGCCGCCGGGCCCGCCTCGGCGATGGCGCGGCCGGAGCCGACGAAGAGGCCGGCGCCGATCACGCCGGCGATGGACAGCATGGTCACATGCCGCGATTTCAACCCATGGCTCAGGTTGTTCTTGTTGAGCTGTTGCATGGTCTCACCTTGTAAAGCTGCGTCCCTGCGGCGGAAATGGCCCGGCCCACCCGTGCGTGGGCACGGGCGGGTACGGGGTCCGTCTTTGTTCTCTTCGGCGCGGCCCCTTCAGGGAAAGGGACCGCGGCGCACGCGGAGGAACCTCAGGCCAGTTCGTCGAAGCACTCGCCGATGATGCCCAGGCCGCGCTGCAGGTCGGCGTCGCTGACGGTCAGCGGCACGAGGATGCGCAGGACGTTGTAGTAGGTGCCGCAGGACAGCAGCACCAGGCCCTTGTCGCGGGCCTTGGCGACGATCCTGGCGGTCAGCTCGGCGGCCGGGGTCTGGCCGTCGGCTTCGAACAGTTCCACCGCGACCATGGCGCCGAGGATGCGCACGTCGCCGACGCTGGCGTGGCGCTCGCCGATCCGGCGCAGGCCGGCGCCGAGGATCTCGCCCACGGCCTGGGCGCGCTGCAGCAGGTTTTCTTCCTCGAAGGCCTCGATCACCGCCAGGGCGGCGGCGCAGGAGATCGGGTTGCCGGCGTAGGTACCGCCCAGGCCGCCCGGGGCCACCGCGTCCATCAGCTCGGCCTTGCCGGCCACGCCGGCCAGCGGGAAGCCGCCGGCGATGGACTTGGCGAAGGTGGTCAGGTCGGCGGCGACGCCCATCTGCTCCATGGCGAAGAAGGTGCCGGTGCGGCCGGCGCCGGTCTGCACTTCGTCGGCGATCAGCACGATGCCGTGCTCGTCGCACAGGGCGCGCAGGCGCTGCATGAAGTCCTTCGGCGCCGGGTTGAAGCCGCCCTCGCCCTGCACCGGCTCGAGGATGATCGCGGCGATGTCGCGCGGCTGCGCGTCGTTCTTGAAGATGCGCTCGATGCTGGCGATGGCGTCGTCCACCGACACGCCGTGCAGCGCGTTCGGATACTGCGCGCGGAACACGCCGCCGGGCATCAGGCCCAGGCCGGCGGAGTACGGCACGACCTTGCCGGTCAGCGCCAGGGTGTAGTGGGTGCGGCCGTGGTAGGCGCCGGTGAAGGCGATCACGCCGCTGCGGCCGGTGGCGGCGCGGGCGATCTTGATGGCGTTCTCCACGGCTTCGGCGCCGGTGGTCACCAGCAGGGTCTTCTTCTCGAAGTCGCCGGGAACCATGCCGTTGATTTTCTCGGCCAGGGCCACGTAGCCCTCGTAGCCGAACACGTGGAAGCAGGTGTGGGTCAGCTTGGCCATCTGCGCCTGCACGGCGGCCATCACCTTCGGGTGCAGGTGGCCGGTGTTGAGCACGGCGATGCCGCCGGCGAAGTCCAGGTACTCGCGGCCTTCCACGTCCCAGATGGTGGCGTTCTCGGCGCGCTCGGCATAGATCTGGTGGATCTGGCCGACGCCGCGCGGGATGGCGGCCATGCGCCGTTGTTGCAGGCTCTGGTTGCTGTTCATAGCTGTCTCCAGGTCAGGAATGGGGTGGCCGCGGCTTACACGCCGATGCACAGGTATTTGATTTCCAGGTAGTCCTCGATGCCGTACTTGGAGCCTTCGCGGCCCAGGCCCGAGGCCTTGATGCCGCCGAAGGGGGCGACCTCGTTGGAAATGATCCCGGTGTTGATGCCGACGATGCCGTACTCCAGCGCTTCGCCGACGCGGAACACGCGGCCCAGGTCGCGGGCGTAGAAGTAGGCGGCCAGGCCGAATTCGGTGTCGTTGGACATGGCGATGACGTCGGCCTCGTCCTTGAAGCGGAACAGCGGCGCCAGCGGGCCGAAGGTCTCTTCCTTGGCCACGGCGGCGTCGTTCGGTACGTCGACCAGAATGGTCGGCTCGAAGAAGGTGCCGCCCAGGGCGTGGGGCTTGCCGCCGGCGACCACTTTCGCGCCCTTGCTCACCGCGTCGGCGATGTGTTCCTCGACCTTGGCCACGGCCTTGGCGTCGATCAGCGGGCCGGTGGTCACGCCGCTCTCCAGGCCGTTGCCGATGTTCAGCTTGGCCACGGCGGCCTTCAGCTTCTCGACGAAGGCGTCGTACACGCCGTCCTGGATGTACAGGCGGTTGGCGCAGACGCAGGTCTGGCCGTTGTTGCGGTACTTGGAGACCAGCGCGCCGTCCACGGCGGCATCCAGATCGGCGTCGTCGAAGACGATGAAGGGCGCGTTGCCGCCCAGCTCCAGGGAGACCTTCTTGATGTCCTTGGCGCACTCGGCCATCAGCTGGCGGCCGATTTCGGTGGAACCGGTGAAGGTCAGCTTGCGCACGATGGGGTTGCTGGTCAGCTCGCCGCCGACCTCGCCGGCGCTGCCGGTGACCACGCTGAACACGCCTTTCGGGATGCCGGCGCGCTCGGCCAGCTCGGCCAGGGCCAGGGCGGAATACGGCGTCTGCGAAGCGGGCTTGAGCACCATGGTGCAGCCGGCGGCCAGGGCCGGGCCGGCCTTGCGGGTGATCATCGCCGAGGGGAAGTTCCACGGGGTGATGGCGGCGGTGACGCCGATGGGCTGCTTGATCACCATCAGGCGCTTGTCCGGCTGGTGGCCGGGAATCATGTCGCCGTAGACGCGCTTGGCCTCTTCGCCGAACCACTCGAGGAAGGAGGCGGCGTAGGCGATCTCGCCCCTGGCTTCGGTCAACGGCTTGCCCTGCTCGAGGGTCATCAGGCGGGCCAGGTCGTCCTGGTTCTCGATCATCAGTTCGAACCAGCGGCGCAGCTTGTTGGCGCGCTCCTTGGCGGTCAGCGCGCGCCACGCCGGCAGGGCACGGTCGGCGGCCTCGATGGCGCGGCGGGTCTCGGCGGCGCCCATCTTCGGCACGCTGCCGATGATCTCGTTGCTGGCCGGGTTGTTGACCTTGAGCGTCTGGCCGTTGTCGGCATCCACCCAGGCACCGCCGATGTAGGCCTGCTGGCGGAACAGGCTGGAGTCTTTGAGTTGCACGCGTTCTTCCTCGTTATCGGTGGCGGGCGGCTCAGCCGGCGGCCCGCAGGTTGCTGTCCAGGGTGGTGTCCGGGGTGGCGGCCCTGGCGAAGTTGCCGCCTTGGGCGGCGACCTGTTCGCGGACCTTCTCGACGATGTAGGCGCCGATCGGGATGGCCGAAGTGGCGGCCGGCGACGGCGCGTTGCAGACGTTGACGCTGCGCCTGGTGTTGACGAAGAGGAAGTCGTCGATCAGCTTGCCGTCGCGGGAGACCGCCTGGGCGCGCACGCCGGCCGGGTACTCGGTGAGGTCGCTCTTGACGATGCTCGGGCAGTACTTCTGCACTTCCTTGAGGTAGCCGCCCTTGAACAGCGAGTTCTTCATCTCGATCAGGCCCGGGCGCAGGTTCTTCGCCAGCACCTTGAGGATGCCCGGCGAGGTCAGCGTCTCGAACAGGTCGGAAAGGCTGACGTCGGTCTTGCGGTAGCCCTCGCGCTTCATTGCCAGCACGGCGTTGGGGCCGACGGTGACGGTGCCGTCGATCATCCGCGTCAGGTGCACGCCGAGGAACGGCATGGACGGGTCGGGGATCGGGTAGATCAGGTGGTTGACGATCTGGTTGTGCTGCTTGGGCAGCAGGTAGTACTCGCCGCGGAACGGGCAGATGATGAACTGCGGCTCCAGGCCCAGCATGCGCACGATGCGGTCGGCCATCAGGCCCGAGCAGGTGACCAGGTAGCGGCCGCGGAATTCGTTGTCGGTGGTGCGCACCACCACTTCCTCGGCGCGCTCGTCCAGCGCCGTCACCTCGGCGTTGTAGCGGATCTCGCCACCGGCGGCCTGGAACTCGCGGCCCATGGCGGCGGTGACTTCGGCGTAGCTGACGATGCCGCTGGAGGGCACGAAGATGCCGCCCATGCCGACGATGTTCGGCTCGCGCTCGCGCAGTTCGCCAGCGCTCAGCCAATGGCGCTCCAGGCCGTTGGCCGCGGTGCGTTCCCAGAGCGCCCGCATGCGCTCCATCTCCAGCTCGTTGGTGGCCACCAGCAGCTTGCCGCATTCGTCGTAGCGGATGCCGTGCTTGTCGCAGAAGGCCTTGGTGGCCTTGTTGCCGGCCAGGCAGAACTTCGCCTTGAGGCTGCCGGGGGTGTAGTAGACGCCGGCATGGATCACGCCGCTGTTGTGCCCGGTCTGGTGGCGCGCCGGGCCGGCTTCCTTCTCCAGCAGAAGGATCTTCGCGTCCGGGTAGACCTGGGTGAGTTGCATCGCGGTGGACATGCCGACGATGCCGCCGCCGATGATGATGAAATCGTACACAGCCATTACCTCGCGCACTGGCTCAGCTGAAAAAACTCCACAGGAGGAGCCGGCGACGGAGGTCGTGCGCGGACGCTTCGCCAGCCGGCCCTCCCCTGTGGAAAGGGTGACGCGTTGGGGATTACTGGCCGCGCTGGTATAGCGGTTTCTGGTAGGCGATGTAGCCGCGTTGGCGCATCAGCTCGCGGCGCAGGCCCTCGTGCGGGGTGAAGCGGTCGCGGCCGTGCAGCCAGAACAGGTTGTTGATCAGCAGGAAGCAGCCCTGGGGCACCGGCACCGAGAGCTTGGCCGGGCTGGTTTCCAGGGAGTCGGACAAGGCGTTCAGCCAGATGCCTTCCTCGAAGTCCTTGGGCTGCACGAACTGGTCGATGTAGCGCATGGTCGGGCGGCCTTCGGCGTCGCAGTCGAACACCGAGTGGAACACGTCCTCGCTGACCTTCTTGCTCGGCGGCGCGGTCCAGCGCATTTCGCGGCGGGCCAGCGGGTGGCGGTAGAACTCGTCCAGCTCGTTCCAGTCGTCCAGGTGCAGCAGCAGGGAGTTGCCGCCCTCCATGTTCTTCTCTTCGATCTTCATCATCAGCACGTAGTCGGTGATCTGATTGACGAAGGTGCCGTCGTTGTGCAGCTCCATCACGCGGTGCGGCTGGCGCAGGTAGCTGTCGGAGTTGTCGCTGTTGACCACCACGAAGCGGGCGTAGAACTGGCCGCTCATGGCGTCGTAGTTGGAACGGCCGATCAGGTGCGCGATGGCGGTGGAGAACTTCACCATGTCCTCGGCCTGGGCCACGTCGTCCAGGCCCTCGGGCTTGACCAGCATGCCGCCGGTGGCGCGGTCGAGGATGGTGTTCAGCAGCACCGGGCGCAGGGTGCCTTCGCACAGCTCGTCGAGGATCTGGGCGACGCGGAAGCGCAGGAACGACTTGTACTCCAGGGCCTGCACCGGCCATTGCGCCACCGCCTCGACGAAAGCCTGCACGGTTTCACGGGCGAAGGTCAGTTCCAGCAGGCGCGGCGACTGCGCCGAGGGCGCGACCGAGTAGCCGCGGGTCTCCAGCGGCAGGGGCATGGCGAGGTCCTGGATGGAGGTGAAGGCGTTCATGGCGGTGTCCTGGCAATGATGGGGTGGCGCCGTCCGGCAATGACCTGGATCAGGCGGGCAGGAGAAAAGTATCGTCACAAACTAAAAATGTCTACATTTTTATTTTTCGACGACAAATAAGCGTCCTGTCTATTGTTTTTCGTCCATACGACATTTGGGTATGATCCAGCGCAAATCCCCACAGGAGCTGGATTTGGAAGCGATCGCCCCCCGTCAGAACTCGGCCGTCAGCGGTTACGAGTGGCTCAAGAAGGACATCATCCGCGGCGTCTTCAAACCCGGCGAAAAGCTGCTGATGAGCACCCTGAAGGAGCGCTACGACCTGGGCGTGGGCCCGCTGCGCGAGGCCCTGTCGCAACTGGTGGCGGAGCACCTGGTGGTGGCCATCAGCCAGAAGGGCTACCGCGTGGCGCCCATGTCGCTGGAAGAGATGCAGGACATCTACGACGCCCGCGCCAACCTGGAAGCGATGATCGTCGGCCTGGCCATCCAGCGCGGCGACGACGCCTGGGAAGCGCAGGTGCTGGCGAATTCGCACACCCTGGCCAAGGTGGTGGAAGTGAAGACCCGCGAGCAGCGCCTGGACGTCTGGGACGAGCGGCACAAGGCCTTCCATACCGCCATCGCCCAGGGTTGCGGCTCCAAGCACCTGCTGCAGGCGCGCACCTACCTGTTCGACCAGGCCGAGCGCTACCGCCACCTGTGGCTGACGCACACGGTGTTCTCCGAACAGGCCCTGGAGCTCAAGCGCCAGGAGCACGCCGCGCTGGTGGAGGCGATCCTCGCCCGGGATGCCGCCAAGGCCAGCGAGATGATGCGCAACCACCTGATGACGCCGGTGCCGATCATCGCGCAGATCATGCGCAACGGCGGCCTGGGCGATTCCGCTCGCTGACGCCGGGCGTCGGCCGGCGCCACCCGCCGCGGCCGCAGCGCTAGACTGAAACGACGCCCCGCCGAGGGGCCGCCCGCCCCGGGCCGGCAATGACGCGCGAACCGCGGCTGCCGGCACGCGCCCGTCCCGGGCCGGCGCCTGCCCTGCCCCGCTGTTCGCCGCGCGTATGGAGAACCGGCACCTCCCGCCATCCACCCGGAGCCCCCGCCGCCGCGCGGGCGCCCGACAGCGGAGGAGTTGCCATGGACGAAGCCAAACTCAACGACTTCATGGGCCGCCTGGTCGCCGACATGGGCGGCGCGGCCATGCTGGCGAACGTCATCCTCGGCGACGAACTGGGCCTGTACCGGGCCATGGCCGACAACCAGCCGGTGAGCCCGCAGGCCCTGGCCGAGCGCACCGGCTGCAACCCGCGGCTGCTGCGCGAATGGCTCAGCGCCCAGGCCGCCGCCGGCTACCTGGAGCACGAAGGCGGCAACTTCCGCCTGCCCGAGGAACAGGCCATGGCCCTGGCCATCGAGGACTCGCCGGTGTACGTGGCCGGCGGCGCCGGCGTGCTGGCCTCGCTGTACCAGGACAAGGACAAGCTGCTGGCCGCCATGCGCGGCGACGGCGCCCTGCCCTGGGGCGACCACCACCCCTGCCTGTTCCGCGGCACCGAGCGCTTCTTCCGCCCCGGCTACCGCGCGCATCTTGTAGAAGAGTGGCTGCCGGCGCTGGACGACGTGGTGGCCAAGCTGCAGAACGGCGCGCGGGTGGCCGACATCGGCTGCGGCCACGGCGCTTCCACGGTGATCATGGCCCAGGCCTTCCCGGCCTCGCGCTTCGCCGGCTTCGACTACCACGCGCCCTCGGTGGAAACCGCCAGCCAGCGCGCCCGCGAGGCCGGCGTCGAAGACCGCGTGGCCTTCTCCCAGGCCAGCGCCAAGGACTACCTGGGCGAGTACGACCTGATCTGCTACTTCGACTGCCTGCACGACATGGGCGACCCGGTGGGCGCCGCCCGCCACGCCCTGCGCCACCTGGCGCCGGACGGCACGGTGCTGCTGGTGGAGCCCTACGCCGGCGACCGCCTGGAGGACAACCTGACGCCCATCGGCAAGCTGTTCTACGCCGCCTCGACCTTCATCTGCACGCCCAACTCGCTGTCCCAGGAAGTGGGCCTGGGCCTGGGCGCCCAGGCGGGCGAGGCGCGGCTGCGCGCGGTGTTCGAAGAAGCCGGGTTCACCCGCTTCCGCCGGGCGGCGGAGACGCCGTTCAACCTGATCCTGGAGGCGCGGCCATGAGTGGTCGATCGTAGGAGCAACTGTCTTGCAGGCCGCGCCGGGCTGCTCTTCGTAGGAGCGGGCCCTGCCCGCGATTCGCGCGCAGGGCGCGCTCCTACATGGGAATGGCGCGGGTGGGGTTGCGTAGGGCGAATAACCGTTCGCGGTTATCCGCCGCCTCACCTTTCTCATCGACCCTGCCTCGGTCGATCCGGGGGAATGCGTGACCCACGCCAAGCTCGACACCGAGCGGACCGGTAACCAATGTCAAACGGCGGATAACGCCATAGGCGTTATGCGCCCTACGGGTTTCAGGCGCGGAAATGGCTCGGCGGCTGGCCGCTCCAGCGCTGGAAGGCGTGACGCAGGCTGGCGGTTTCGCTGAAGCCGAGTTCCTCGGCGATGCGGTAGATGGGCATGTCGCCGCCCTGCAGCAGTTCCTTGGCGCGAGCGAAGCGCAGTTCGTCGAGCAGTTGCTGGTAGCTAGTCTGCTGTTGCTGCAGGTGGCGGCGCAGGCTGCGCGAGGAGCAGTTCAGGCGCCGCGCCAGCTCCTCCAGGCCCGGCGGCGCCTGCAGGCGCTCGCCGAGGATGCCGCGAACCTTGTCCAGCCAGGCGCGGCGGGCAGCCAGGTCGACGTTCTGCCGGCGGCACTGTTCGAGCATCTCGCGGTGCGTCACCGGGTCGGCCAGCGGCAGGCGGCGCTCCAGCCAGGCGGCGGGGAAGCCGAAGGCGCTACGCGAAGCGCCGAAGCGCAGGCCGCAGGCGAAGCCTTCGGCGTAGGCGGCCTCGCGCTCGGGCGGGCCGGCATAGTCGAACTCCGCGCACAGCAACTCCAGCGGCTGGCCCAGCAGGTCGCCGCAGGTGACCTTCATCGAGCCCAGGCAGAGTTCGGTGTTGAACGGCCGCAGGGCCTCGTCCTCGCTGTAGCCGGTGGCCACCAGCCAGGCCACCTCGCCTTCGACCTGCAGCGCCAGGTGGAAGTAGGTGCCCAGCAGCACCGGGTAGCTCAGGCCGATGCGCAGCGCCTCGCCGAGGGTCGGCGCGGAAAGCAGCGCATAGCCCAGCAGGCCGTAGGCGGAAATCCGCGTGCGCAGGCCCAGGCGCAGGCCCAGGGCGGGCTCGGCGGCCAGGCGCTCGGCGTTGGCGAACACCTGCTGTTCCTGCCAGGGGCTGACCAGGCGGCGCAGGTCCACCAGGTCGGCGGCGGTGATGCCGCTGCCTTCGAGGATGCCGTCGCGCTCATGGCCTTCGGCTTCCAGCAGGGAAACCGTCAGGGTGGTCATGTGCAGGGAGTTGAGCCAGGTGTTGCGGGAAAAACTGGTTCCGGTCATGTCTTGCCCATAGGAGCGCTGCGCCGTGCCCGCGATGTTACCGTCGCGAGCATGGGATTTGGCAAGGCAAAGGCGGCAATTGTAGGAGCGGGCCCTGCCCGCGATTCGCGCGCAGGGCGCGCTCCTACAGGGGAGCGCGATGGTTGGCGCAGAGCGGGCTCAACCGCGCGAAAGGAAGCGCATCCCCTCTTCCAGCCCGCGCAGGGTCAGCGGGTACATCTGGTCCTTCACCAGTTCGCGCACCAGGTTGGTGGAGGCGGTGTAGTTCCAGGTGTCCTTCGGGTACGGGTTGATCCAGATGAGCTTCTTGTACTTCTCCATGAAGCGCTGCATCCACACGTAGCCGGCTTCCTCGTTCCAGTGCTCGACGCTGCCGCCGGCCTGGGTGATCTCGTAGGGCGCCATGGCCGCGTCGCCGACGAACACCACCTTGTAGTCCGGCCCGTACTTGTGCAGCAGGTCGAAGGTGGCGGTGCGTTCGCTGGTGCGGCGCAGGTTGTTCTTCCACACCGACTCGTAGATGAAGTTGTGGAAGTAGAAGTATTCCAGGTGCTTGAACTCGGTCTTGCAGGCCGAGAACAGCTCCTCGCAGACCTTCACGTGGGCGTCCATGGAGCCGCCGATGTCCAGCAGCAGCAGGAGCTTCACGGTGTTGCGGCGTTCCGGGCGCATCTGGATGTTGAGCAGCCCGGCGTCCTTGGCCGTGTGGTCGATGGTGCCGTCGATGTCCAGCTCTTCCGCCGCGCCCTCGCGGGCGAACTTGCGCAGGCGGCGCAGGGCGATCTTGATGTTGCGCGTGCCCAGCTCGACCTGGTCGTCGAGGTTCTTGTACTCGCGCTGGTCCCACACCTTGGCCGCCTTGCCCTGGCGCTTGCCGGCGTCGCCCACGCGGATGCCCTCGGGGTTGAAGCCGCCGGAGCCGAACGGGCTGGTGCCGCCGGTGCCGATCCACTTGTTGCCGCCGGCGTGGCGTTCCTTCTGCTCCTCCAGGCGCTTCTTGAACTCCTCGATGAGCTTGTCCAGGCCGCCCAGGGACTGGATCTGCGCGCGCTCCTCGTCGGTCAGCAGGCGCTCGAACTCCTTGCGCAGCCATTCCTCGGGAATCAGCGCCTTGAGGTGGTCGTCGAGCTTCTCCAGGCCCTTGAAGTAGGCGCCGAAAGCCCGGTCGAACTTATCGAAATGGCGCTCGTCCTTCACCATGATGGTGCGGGCGAGGTAGTAGAACTCGTCCATGTCGGCGAACACCACGCGCTGCTGGAGCGCGTTGATCAGGTCCAGCAGCTCGCGCACCGACACCGGCACCTTGGCCGCGCGCATTTCGTTGAACAGGTTGAGCAGCATGGCTGCACCCTCGTGTATTCGTTGACACCCAAAATCGTTCCAGGGGCGGCGAGCTAGAGCCAGGCAAGGCGGGGGCAGGCGAGGAAGCGGAGTTTACGACTGTAAATGAGCATTCCTCGCCTGCCCCCAACGCAGCATGGCCGACGCGCAGCCGTCCCTGGGGCGATTTTTCAGCGTGAAGCGCGGCGGCTCATGAACGCCAGGCGCTCGAGCAGCTGCACGTCCTGCTCGTTCTTCACCAGGGCGCCGGCCAGCGGCGGGATGGCCTTGGTCGGATCGCGCTCGCGCAGCACCGCCTCGCCGATGTCGTCGGCCATCAGCAGCTTCAGCCAGTCGACCAGCTCGCTGGTGGAGGGCTTCTTCTTCAGGCCCGGCACCTTGCGCACGTCGAAGAAGATGTCCAGCGCCTCGCTGACCAGCGAGGCCTTGATGCCCGGGTAGTGCACGTCGACGATCTTCTGCAGCGTCTCGCGGTCGGGGAAGGCGATGTAGTGGAAGAAGCAGCGGCGCAGGAAGGCGTCCGGCAGTTCCTTCTCGTTGTTCGAGGTGATGATGATGATCGGCCGCTGTTTCGCCTTGATGGTCTCGTTGGTCTCGTAGACGTAGAACTCCATCTTGTCGAGTTCCTGCAACAGGTCGTTGGGGAACTCGATGTCGGCCTTGTCGATCTCGTCGATCAGCAGGATGACGCGCTCGTCGGCCTCGAAGGCCTCCCAGAGCTTGCCCTTCTTGATGTAGTTGCGCACGTCGTGGACCTTGTCCACGCCCAGCTGCGAGTCGCGCAGGCGGCTCACCGCGTCGTACTCGTAGAGGCCCTGGTGGGCCTTGGTGGTGGACTTGATGTGCCAGGTGATCAGCTTGGCGCCGAAGGCTTCGGCCAGCTGCTCGGCGAGCATGGTCTTGCCGGTGCCCGGCTCGCCCTTCACCAGCAGCGGGCGCTGCAGGGTGATGGAGGCGTTGACCGCCAGCTTGAGGTCGTCGGTGGCGACGTAGGACTGGGTGCCTTCGAACTTCATCGGAGAATCCTCGAACGGTATCGGCCGGGCCGCTGCCCGGGCTGCAGGAACTGGGAGACAGACTGCGACTATACCGCGCAGCTCTGTCGACTGTGAACGCAGGCATGGCATTCAGTCACTGAATGCACGGCCATTCATCCATTCGTCGAAGGCTACCGGCGCGTACCACCCTCTCACCGGGGCCGCCGGCCTGGAGCCGACCTTTCCGACGGTTTCGCGGCTTTACGGCCAGGGCGCCGGGGAATAGGCTGGTGGGTCAGCATCGATCCACAAGGACACCCATCATGAGCCGCATCTTCGCAGACAACGCGCAGTCCATCGGCAACACGCCGCTGGTCCAGATCAACCGCCTGGCCCCGCGCGGCGTCACCATCCTGGCCAAGATCGAGGGCCGCAACCCCGGCTACTCGGTGAAGTGCCGCATCGGTGCCAACATGATCTGGGACGCCGAGTCCAGCGGCCGCCTGAAGCCGGGCATGACCATCGTCGAGCCGACCTCCGGCAACACCGGTATCGGCCTGGCCTTCGTCGCCGCCGCGCGCGGCTACAAGCTGGTGCTGACCATGCCTTCGTCGATGAGCCTGGAACGGCGCAAGGTGCTCAAGGCCCTGGGCGCCGAGCTGGTCCTCACCGAACCGGCCAAGGGCATGAAGGGCGCCATCGCCAAGGCCGAGGAGCTGGTGGCCAGCGATCCGGCCCAGTACTTCATGCCGGCGCAGTTCGACAACCCGGCCAACCCGGCGATCCACGAGAAGACCACCGGCCCGGAAATCTGGAACGACACCGACGGCGCGGTGGACGTGCTGGTGGCCGGCGTCGGCACCGGCGGCACCCTCACCGGCGTGTCGCGCTTCATCAAGAACACCAAGGGCAAGCCGATCCTCTCGGTGGCCGTGGAGCCGACCAGCTCGCCGGTGATCAGCCAGACCCTCGCCGGCGAAGAGGTCAAGCCCTCGCCGCACAAGATCCAGGGCATCGGCGCCGGCTTCGTGCCGAAGAACCTCGACCTGGCCATGGTCGACCGCGTCGAGCTGGTCGGCGACGACGAGGCCCGCAGCATGGCCCAGCGCCTGATGCACGAGGAAGGCATCCTCTGCGGCATCTCCTGCGGCGCCGCCATGGCCGCCGCCGTGCGCCTGGCCGAGGAGCCGGCCATGCAGGGCAAGACCATCGTGGTCATCCTCCCCGACTCGGCCGAGCGCTACCTGTCGAGCATGCTCTTCGAAGGCGTGTTCGACGAGCAGGAAATGGTGCAGTAAGCCCCCGCGCCGCCCCACTGCGGGGCGGCGCCCCGCGCGGCGGCCCTTTGCCACTGTCTGCGGACCCGCGGGCAACCGCGCCCCCTCCAAATCCTCCGGCAATCCGGTTATTCCTTGAGCAGCCGCGGCCCCACCCCGGCCGCGCCACTACCGTTTGCCGTCAGGAAACAACAATGAAAACGACCGCACCGCTGTCCAGTGCCCTAGCGCTTTCCCTCACCCTGGGCGTCGCCGCCGGCGCCCAGGCCGAGTCCCTGAAGATCTACAACTGGTCCGACTACATCGCCCCCGACACCGTCGCCAACTTCAGCAAGGAAACCGGCATCCAGACCACCTACGACGTCTACGACAGCAACGAGACGCTGGACGGCAAGCTGATGACCGGCAAGTCCGGCTACGACATCGTGGTGCCCTCCAACCACTTCATGGCCAAGCAGATCCAGGCCGGCGCCCTGAAGAAGCTGGACAAGAGCCAACTGCCCAACTGGAAGAACCTCAACCCGGTGCTGATGAAGGCCCTGGAGGTCAACGACCCGGGCAACCAGTACGGCTTCCCCTACCTGTGGGGCACCACCGGCATCGGCTACAACCCGGCCAAGATCAAGGAAGTGCTGGGCGCAGACGCACCGCTGGACTCCTGGGACCTGTTCTTCAAGCCCGAATACATGCAGAAGCTGGCCAAGTGCGGCGTCGCCGTGCTGGACAACGGCCCCGAGCTGCTGCCCATCGCCCTGAACTACCTGGGCCTGCCGCACCACAGCCAGAACCCCGAGGACTACAAGAAGGCCGAGGAAGCGCTGATGAAGGTTCGCCCCTACATCGCCTACTTCCACTCCTCGAAGTACGTCAGCGACCTGGCCAACGGCAACATCTGCGTGGCCGTCGGCTTCTCCGGCGACATCCTGCAGGCCGCCACCCGCGCCAAGGAAGCCAGGAACGGCATCGAGATCCACTACTCCACGCCCAGGGAAGGCTCGCCGCTGTGGTTCGACATGATCGCCATGCCGGCCGACGCGCCCGACGAGAAGGCCGCCTACGCCTTCATGAACTACCTGCTGCGCCCGGAGGTAATGGCCGGCATCAGCAACTACGTGCACTACGCCAACGGCAACCTGGCCTCCGAGCCGCTGGTGGACGCGGCGATCAAGGCCGACCCGGCGATCTACCCGCCGCAGGACAAGATGGCCAAGCTGTTCGCCCTGCAGTCGATGCCGATGAAGATCGACCGCCTGCGCACGCGCATCTGGACCAACGTCAAGACCGGCAAGTAAGCCTCCGCGCGAGGTACTGAACGAACGGGGGCGGCGACGCCCCCGTTTCCTGACCGGCCGGTCGGCCACGCCGCTTTCGCCGCCCCCGGAGTCTGGCTAAGCTCGCTGCACATCCCATGAACGAGATGCGCCCCATGAGCCATGCCCAGATCGCGCAGACCATCCTCGACGGCTTCGACGTCTACCGCGAGCGCTTCAAGCAGATCACCGACGGCGCCCAGGCGCGCTTCGAGCAGGCGCAGTGGCAGGAGATCCAGCGGACCTCGGCCGAGCGCATCGACCTCTACGAGGAGAAGGTCGCCGAGACGGTGGCGCGGGTCGGCAGCCGCTTCAGCCCCGCGGAGTTGCTGGACGTGGAGCGCTGGCCGCTGATCAAGAGCGCCTACATCGTCCTGATCGACCCGCGCAACGACGACGAGCTGGCGGAAACCTGGTTCAACTCGATCTTCTGCGGCCTGTTCAGCCACGACAACATCAGCGACGGCACCATGTTCGTGCACACCACGCGGCCGTCGCTGCGGCCCCACGCGCGCGACCCGCACACCCGCCTCTACCGGCCCCGGGGCAACCTGCGCCAGGCGCTGCAGCAGATCTTCGCCGACTACCGCTTCCAGGTGCCCTACGAGGATGCCGAAGGCGACCTGGCGCGCCTGGACGCCCTGCTGCACAGCAACCTGCCGGACTGGGTGTGCAAGGACCCGGAGCTGGCCCTGGAGCTGATCGGCTCGGTGTTCTACCGCAACAAGGGCGCCTACCTGGTGGGCCGCCTGTTCACCCCCGACGAGCAGTGGCCGCTGGTGTTCCCGCTGATCCACCGCGAGGGCCGCGGCATCCGCTTCGACACCGTGATCACCGACGAGGCGGAGGTGTCGATCATCTTCTCCTTCACCCGCTCCTACTTCATGGTCGACGTGCCGGTGCCCGCCGAGCTGGTGGCCTTCCTCAAGCGCCTGCTGCCGGGCAAGCACATCGCCGAGCTGTACACCTCCATCGGCTTCTACAAGCAGGGCAAGAGCGAGTTCTACCGCGCGCTGATCAACCACCTGGCGAGCACCGACGACCGCTTCGTCATGGCCCCCGGCGTGCGCGGCATGGTGATGAGCGTATTCACCCTGCCCGGCTTCAACACCGTGTTCAAGATCATCAAGGACAACTTCAACCCGGCCAAGACCGTGGACCACGCCACCGTGGTGCAGAAGTACCAACTGGTGAAGAACCACGACCGCGTCGGCCGCCTGGCCGACACCCAGCAGTTCGCCGACTTCCGCTTCCCGGTGGCCAAGTTCGAGCCCGAGTGCCTGGCCGAACTGCTGCAGGTGGCGCCTTCCACGGTGGTGATGGAAGGCGACGTGGTGCTGATCCGCCACTGCTGGACCGAGCGCCGCATGACCCCGCTGAACCTCTACCTGGAGCACGCCACCGAGGCCCAGGTGCACGAGGCGCTGTACGACTACGGCCTGGCCATCAAGCAGCTGGCAGCGGCGAACATCTTCCCCGGCGACATGCTGCTGAAGAACTTCGGCGTCACCCGCCACGGCCGCGTGGTGTTCTACGACTACGACGAGATCAGCTACCTCACCGAGGTGAACTTCCGCCACATCCCGCCGCCGCGCTACGAGGAGGACGAGATGTCTTCCGAGCCCTGGTACTCGGTGGGGCCGATGGATGTGTTTCCCGAGGAATTTCCGCGTTTCCTGTTCGTCGACCTGAAGCTGCGTCGGTTGTTCGCCAAGTTGCATGGCGATCTCTATGACGCGGATTACTGGAAGGGGCTGCAGGCGCAGATACGGGCGGGCAAGGTGATAGACGTGTTTCCTTATCGGCGTAATGAGTTGCCGGAGAAGGCTTTGGCGGAGTAAGAGCCTTCCCTGGAAATCCGTAGGGCGGATAACGCCGCCGAATCGCGGACAGAGTCCGCTTGCGCCGAGGTGCTCTTCGCAGGATGGGTTGGGCTTGCGATACCCATGCTGCCGTGGTGATGGGTATCGCTTCGCTCAACGCCATCCTACGAAAAGCCATGCTTCCCTGTAGCCGTAGATTCCCCGGCCACGCCGGACGCCCCCGCTCACCCCCGAAACGCCTGCCGATAGGCACTCGGCGACACCCCCAGCGCCACGCTGAAATGCTGCCGCAACGAAGCCACCGAGCCGAACCCCGCCAGCGCCGCCACCTCCGGAATAGGCTGTTCGGTGGACTCCAGCAGCCGCTGCGCCAGGGCCAGGCGTTCGCCGCGCAGCCAGTCGCCCAGGGTGCTGCCGGTGAGCTGGCGGAAGTGCCGGCTGAAGCTGCGCCGGCTCATCAGCGCGCGTTCGGCCAGGCTGTCCAGGTCGTGGGGCTGGTCGAGGCGTTCGCGTACCCAGTCGAGCAGGCCGGAAAGGCGGTTGTCCCGCGCCGTGGCCGGCAGCGGCTGTTCGATGAACTGGGCCTGGCCGCCCTGGCGGTGCGGCGCCACCACCAGGCGGCGGGCCTGCTGGTTGCTCAGGCCGGCGCCGCAGCGCTGGCGCAGCAGGTGCAGGCAGCAGTCGATGCCGGCCACGGTGCCGGCGGAGGTGAGGATCGGGCCATCGTCGACGTAGAGCACGTCCGGCTCCACCCGCACCTTGGGATAACGCTGGGTGAAATAGTCCGCCCACAGCCAATGGGTGGTGGCCCGGCGGCCGTCCAACAGACCGGCCTCGGCCAGGACGAAGGCGCCCAGGCACAAGCCCACCAGTTGCGCGCCGCGCGCATGCGCGACCACCAGGGCGTCGAGCAGGGCCTGCGGCGGGCGCTCCGCCGGCTCGCGCCAGCTCGGCACTATCAGGGTATCGGCGGTTTCCAGCGCCTCCAGGCCGTGGCGCGTATCGATGGCGAAGCCGGCCGTGGTGTTCAGCGGCCCCGGCTCGGCGGCGCAGACCTGCAATTCGAAGCGCGTGCGCGTCCCTCCCGGGTCGCCCTCGCCGAACACCAGGCAGGGCACCGAGAGGTGGAAGGGGCTGATCTGGTCGAAGGCCACCACGGCCACGCGATGGGTTTCCATGGGCATCATCCGGGCAAGGCTTTGGCCCGATTCTAGCGAAAGCTGTCTTGCGGGCCACTCACGCCGACCGCCGGCCCCTGCGCAGAATGGCCCCATCCCCACTCCAGCGGAGACACCCAGCATGAGCAACGCCCCGAAACGCGCCCTGATCGTCATCGACGTGCAGAACGAATACTTCAGCGGCAACCTGCGCATCGAATACCCGCCGGTCGGCGACTCGCTGCCGAACATCCTGCGCGCCATGGACGCCGCCCACGCCGCCGGCATCCCGGTGGTGGTGGTGCGCCACCAGGCTCCGGCCGGCGCGCCCATCTTCGCCCCCGGCAGCCACGGCGTGGAACTGCACCCGCAGGTGGCCGAACGCCCCCACGACCTGCTGCTGGACAAGAGCAAGGCCAGCGCCCTCAGCGGCACCGGGCTGGGCGACTGGCTGCGCGAACGCGGCGTCGACACCCTGACGCTGGTCGGCTACATGACGCACAACTGCGACGACTCCACCGCCCGCCAGGCCGCCCACGAAGGCTGGCAGGTGGAATTCCTCGACGACGCCAGCGGCTCGCTGCCCTACGCCAACAGCGCGGGCGCGGCCACTGCCGAAGAAATCCACCGGGTGTTCAGCGTGGTGCTGCATTCGTCGTTCGCCGCGGTGGCCAGCACCGCCGACTGGCTGGCGGCGGTGGCAAGCGGCAAGGCCCTGGAGCGCGACAACATCTACGCCTCCAACCAGCGCGCCATCAACGCCCGCAGCTAGGAAAACGGCGGATAACGCCGTGGCGTTATCCGCCCTACGCGAGGACCATCATGGACGTAGGGCGAATAACCGTTCGCGGTTATCCGCCGCCTGACCGCCCTCCCCGTCCCGCACGGCGTCCAACCGGCCCTCATCAGCTCCAATGCCGCCGCGCGACGTTGCGGTTGTCCCCCAGCCCCGCCAGCGCCCCGACCGAAACGATCAGCAGCTCGACGATCCAGGCCAGCAGCAAACCGCCGCCCAGGGCCCAACCGATCGCCTCCGGCGCCAGCACCACCTGGTAGCTGTAGCCGTCGAGGGTCTCCTGCAGCAGCTCGCGGTTCGGCGCGCTCAGCAGGTGCCAGGCGCGGGCGTACCAGGGGCCCTGAAGGGCCTGCCATTCCCTGTCGAACAGCTTGGCCCGGCGCAGCAGGCGCTCGACGTTGTCGCCGTCGCGCTGGAACACCGGGTCCGGGCTGCCGCGGTAGTGCGCCACCAGAGCGTCGAGGTCGCCCTGGAAGTACTGCCCGGCGGTGTTGCGATAGCCCTCCAGGGCCTGCAGGGCTTCCTGGCGGTGGGCATCGACGCGGATCGAATAGTCCTTGATGAAGCCCGGCACCTGCACCCCGACCAGCAGGCCGAGGGCGAAAAGCACCAGGCGGATGTAGCTGCGCAACATGGGAGTCCCCCTCTCAGACGCGGCCCTGGTCGAGAATCTCGCCGCGCCACCAGAGCATCCACTCGCCGCTCTGCTGCACCGACCAGTGCTCGTTGTCGGTCAGCGGTTCGGTGGCGATCACCGTGACCACGTCGTTGGGCGTGGTCTCGGACTGGAAGTCCACGGTCAGGTCGGCGTCCTTCAGCCGCGCCGGGCCGAAGGGCGCGCGGCGGGTAATGTACGCCAGCTTGCTGGAACAGAAGGTGAACAACCAATCACCGTCGCTCAGCAGGCAGTTGAACACGCCCTTCTGGCGGTACTCGGCGCAGGCGCAGACCAGCGTCGGCAACAACACCTCCACCGGCACCGGCTCGGGGAAGGCCCGGCGCACGCGGTTGAGCAGGTCGCAGAAGGCCGCCTCGCTATCGGTGTCGCCCACCGGCCGGTACAGCCCCGGCGGCGGCGCGAAGTCGGCCAGTTGGCCGTTGTGCGCGAAGGTCCAGTAGCGCCCGCCCAGCTCGCGCACGAAGGGGTGGGTGTTGGACAGGCAGACCTTGCCGACGTTGGCCTGGCGGATGTGGCCGATCACCGTCTCGCTCTTGATCGGGTAGCGCTGCACCAGGCGCGCCACCTCCGACTCGACGCTGGCGCTCGGGTCCTGGAACAGGCGCACGCCGCGCCCCTCGTAGAAGGCGATACCCCAGCCGTCGCGGTGCGGGCCGGTGCCGCCGCCGCGCTGCATCAGGCCGGTGAAGCTGAAGACGATGTCGGTGGGGACGTTGGCGCTCATGCCGAGCAGTTCGCACATGGTCAGCGCTCCTGTGGCAGGCGGTCGCCCGGCACGCGGTGGAAAGTGAAAGGGGAAATCAGGCACCGGCCTGGCGTGAAGGTCTTGGGCTGCATCGGGCTCGTTCCGCTACGGCTATGCCGCCATGCTGAACGCCGGGCGGGCGCCGCGCAAGGGCGGCGCCGGGGTCGCTCAGAGGCGCGGCTCGATGCGCATGCCGCGGTTGCCGTTGCGCTCGTCGGCGCGGCTGTCGTCCACGTCGGGCATCAGCTGCGGCTGCATGAGCTGGCGCATGGTCGGCTCGTTCTCCGCCTCGGCGCGCTGGCGGCGGTTGCGCGCGGCACGCTCGATGGGCCAGCGCACGGCGACGAAGATCAGGTACACGACGAAGGCCGCCAGCAGCACCAGGGCCAGGTCGGAGACTGCGCGCCAGGCGTTGTTGCCCACCTTGAACAGCACGTCCAGCGCGGTGATGGCGATGGCCGGGGCGTATTCGTTGTTGGCCGGGTCAACCGGCGTCGGAGTGAACAACAGCACGAGCACGATCACCCGCAGCGGTTCGCGCAGCCAGCGCCACATCCAGCCGGTCATCAGGAACCAGACGACCAGGAGTCCGAAAGCGGCGAACAGGTAGACGCCCCAGGCGAGTTGATAATCGTGTTCGTTCATGCGCGTGCGTGCGATGGCGGCGGAAGGGGGCTTATGATAGCCGCTTTTCCCCACGGGTGCGCAGCCGGGTGTCACCCCTGCCCCGCCAAGGAGCCGCCATGACCGACCGCCAGCCCCCCGTCGCCCGCCGCGAAGCCGCCGCCGATCCCTACGCCTGGCTGCAGCAGCGCGACAGCGCCGAAGTGCTCGACTACCTCAAGGCGGAAAACGCCTACCTCGAAAGCGAACTGGCCGGCCAGGCCGAACTGCGCGAGCAGCTGTTCCAGGAGATCAAGGGCCGCATCCGCGAGACCGACCTGTCGCTGCCCTCGCCCTGGGGCCCCTGGCTGTACTACCAGCGCACCACCGCCGGCGACGAGTACCCGCGCCACTACCGCTGCCCGCGCCCGGCCGACGACTCGCTGAGCGTGGACGAAAGCGCCGAGCAACTGCTGCTGGACCCCAACGAGCTGGCCGCCGGCGGCTTCCTCTCCCTCGGCGCCTTCAGCATCAGCCCCGACCACTCGCGCCTGGCCTACAGCCTGGACACCAGCGGCGACGAGATCTACCGCCTGTACGTCAAGGACCTGGCCAGCGGCACCGTGGAGGAACTGCCCTTCGACGACTGCGACGGCAGCATGACCTGGGCCAACGACAGCCGCACCCTGTTCTTCGGCGAGCTGGACGATACCCACCGCCCGCACAAGCTGTACCGCCACACCCTGGGCGAGCCCGGCGCCGAGCAGGTGTTCGAGGAGCGCGACGGGCGCTTCTTCCTGCACTGCTACCGCGCCAGCTCCGAGCGCCAGCTGGTGCTGCTGCTGGGCAGCAAGACCACCAGCGAGGCCTGGGTGCTGGATGCCGAGCAGCCGCGCGGCGAGTTCCGCTGCGTCGCCCCGCGCCAGGAAGAACACGAGTACCACGTCGACCACGGCCTGCTGGACGGCGAGTGGACCTGGTTCATCCGCAGCAACCAGAGCGGCATCAACTTCGCCCTCTACAGCGCCAGCGAAGCAGCGCCCGGCCGCGAGCACTGGCGCGAGCTGATCGCCCACCGCGACAGCGTGATGCTCGAAGACATCACCCTCAACCGCGACGCCTTCACCCTCAGCCTGCGCGAGGGCGGCCTGCCGATCGTCGAGGTCCACGCCGCCGGCCAGGCGCCGCGCCGCGTGGAGCTGCCGGACGCGGCCTACAACCTGTACGTGCAGGACAGCCTGGAATTCCACAGCCCGGTCATCCGCCTGCGCTACGAGGCGCTCAACCGCCCGGCGCAGATTCGCCAACTGAGCCTGCTCGACGGCGCCCAGCAGGTGCTCAAGGAAACCCCGGTGGAAGGCCCCTTCGACGCCGACGCCTACGAAAGCCGCCGGCTCTGGGCCAGCAGCGTCGACGGCGTGCAGGTGCCGATCAGCCTGGTGGCGCGCCGCGAGGTGCTGCAGGGCATCGCCGCCGGCCGCCCGGCGCCGCTGTACCTGTACGGCTACGGCGCCTACGGGGCGAGCCTCGATCCCTGGTTCTCCCACGCCCGCCTGAGCCTGCTGGAGCGCGGCTTCGTCTTCGCCATCGCCCACGTGCGTGGCGGCGGCGAGCTGGGCGAGGCCTGGTACCGCGCCGGCAAGCTGGCCAACAAGCAGAACAGCTTCAGCGACTTCATCGCCTGCGCCGAGCACCTCTGCGCCGAGGGCTACAGCACGCCGCAGCAGACCGTGATCAGCGGCGGCAGCGCCGGCGGCCTGCTGATGGGCGCGGTGCTCAACCAGCGCCCGCAACAGTTCGCCGCGTGCATCGCCGAGGTGCCCTTCGTCGACGTGCTCAACACCATGCTCGACCCGGACCTGCCGCTGACCGTCACCGAGTACGACGAGTGGGGCAACCCGCAGGAGCACGAGGTCTACGAGCGCATCCGCGCCTACGCGCCCTACGAGAACGTCTGCGCCCAGGACTACCCGGCGCTGCTGGTGGTGGCCGGCTACAACGACAGCCGCGTGCAGTACTGGGAAGCGGCCAAGTGGGTGGCCAAGCTGCGCGCCAGCAAGACCGACGACAACCTGCTGCTGCTCAAGACCGACCTGGGCGCCGGCCACGGCGGCATGAGCGGGCGCTACCAGGGGCTGAAGGACGTGGCCCTGGAATACGCCTTCGTGCTCAAGGTGCTGGGCCTGCTGGAGGTGGCCTGATGCCAGGTGGTATAGAGCCTGTCTGGTGCTGAGCCGGGGTGGGAGAAGAACCGGTTCGGTGTGTTGCTGTTCGCGTGGTTTCTCTATATTCAAGAGCACCCTCACCCCAGCCCTCTCCCGCAAGCGGGAGAGGGGGCTGTTCGTGCCACCGGGGCGTCCGGCGTGGCCGGTGAGTCCGCGATGAAACATCCGAGCGCACCGGAACGCCCCGTAGGGCGTATAACCGTTCGCGGTTATACGCCGCCATCCGTACCACCGGGGCGTCCGGCGTGGCCGGTGAATCCCATCGCGGACAAGGTCCGCTCCTACACCCGTGCTTCCCTGGAACCGTAGCGGACCTTGTCCGCGATTCGGATTTCCAGAGAAACATCCGAGCGCACCCAAACGCCCCTTCAGCAGGCCGAGCGAAACCGGCGCTCAGGAGGTCATGCGACATGGATGTCGCGAGAGCCCCGATGGGCTACAGGGACGTACCCTCGGGGCGGGCCTCCGTGGCGGGGGAGTTCGTGAGGGTAGCCCGGCTCCATCGGGCCCGTATGCCGGGGCAAGCCTTTTTGGTTACTTTTGTGGCGACTGACAAAAGTGACTCGCCCGAGGGGGCGAAACAAGACGGTCGGGCAGACTCGGAGCGGCGCGCTACACCAAGCCCCCACGCCACTGGGCTCCCGCATTCGCGGGAATAACGAGGTTAAGGGAAGCGCGAAGGGACAAGATTCGCGAGCAAGCTCTCTCCCACGAAAACCAATTCCCGCCCAGCAACCTCACCCCGCCCGGAAGATCAGATGCTCTTCCCAGTCATCCTCGGCCACCACAGTCTCGCTGAGCATCCGCCCCGACTGCGAAATCCGCTCATGATGCACCGCATCGGGATCGCCGCAGACCAGGTGATGCCAAAGCGGCAGATCCTTGCCCTCGGCCACCAGGCGGTAACCGCAGGTCGGCGGCAGCCAGCGGAACTCGTCGGCCTGGGCCGGGGTGAGCTGGATGCAGTCGGGCACGCTGGCGCGGCGGTTGGCGTAGTCGGTGCAGCGGCAGGTCTTCAGGTCCAGCAGCTTGCAGGCGATGCGCGTGTAGTAGACGGTGCCGTCGTCCTCGTCCTCGAGCTTCTGCAGGCAGCACAGGCCGCAGCCGTCGCACAGCGACTCCCACTCCTGCTGATCGAGCTGTTCGAGGGTCTTGCGTTTCCAGAAGGGTTCGACTTTGGCGGCCATCGTTTTTCTAGGTAGGGCTTTTCACGGGGGCGCCAAGTCTATGCCCAGGCGCCGCGCCGGCCAAGCGCAGGTGACCGCCGGAGCGCTTGCCAGGGGCCGCGCGGCTGGGTAGCTTTCCCCCACCATCAGGCCCGAGCGGGCCGCCGCCTCACCCACGATCCGCGATGCCCAGCCGTCCACGGCACCATCCCCCTTGCCAGCAGGAGCCGCCATGAGCGCCAATCCCCGCGTTGCCGACTATCCCATCGACCCGCAGTTCATCAATCGCTGGTCGCCCCGCGCCTTCAGTGGCGAGAGCATCCCCGAGGAAACCCTGCTGGGCTTCCTCGAAGCCGCGCGCTGGGCGCCCTCCTCGTTCAACTCGCAGCCCTGGCGCTTCCTCTACGCGCGCCGCGACACGCCGAACTGGCAGCGCTACCTGGACCTGCTGGGCGAGTTCAACCGCGGCTGGGCGCAGAACGCCGCGGCGCTGGTGATAGTGCTGTCCAAGACCACCTTCGCCCCGCCCGGCTCCAGCGAGGAGAAACCGGCGCTCTGGCACACCTTCGACACCGGCGCGGCCTGGGGCTTCCTGGCCCTGCAGGCGAGCCTGGCCGGCTGGCACAGCCACGGCATGGCCGGCTTCGACCGCGAGGCCACCCGCGTCGAGCTGAAGGTACCGGACGACCACGAGATCCACGCCGCCATCGCCATCGGCAGGCTCGGCGACAAGTCGATCCTCTCGGAAAGCCTGCAGGCGCGCGAAGTCCCCAGCCCGCGCCGGCCGCTGGAGCAACTGGCCGCCGAGGGCGATTTCAGCCTGTGAGGGACAGGGCGCCCCGCACGGGGCGCCCACTTTCAATAGCCGCGGGTGAAGTCCACCTCGCCGCGCATGGGCTGCCCGGCCCAGAAGCGCGACAGGTTCTCGCGGAACAGCTCCACCATCGGCCCCGGCAACGTCGGCGCGGCGGTGTGGCCGGTGAGCAGCAGGCGCGGCGCGCTCCAGAACGGGTGCTGCGGCGGCAGCGGCTCCTGGCGGCAGACATCGATGACGGCGCCTGCCAGGCGATTGTTTTCCAGGGCGCTGATCAGGTCGGCATCGACCACCGCGACACCGCGCCCGGCGTTGATGAACAGCGTCGAGGGCTTCATGCGCTGGAACAGCGCCAGGTCGAAGATGTCCTGGGTATCCGGGGTGTCGGGCAGCAGGTTGACCACGTAGTCGGCGGTTTCCACCAGACGCGGCAACTCGTCCAGCGCGCCCACCCGCTGGAATGGCTGCAGCGGCCGCGGCGTGCGCGCCACGCCGGTCAGCTCGACGCCGAAGGCCGCCAGCATGTGCGCCACGGCAAGGCCGATTTCGCCGGTGCCCACCAGCAGCACGTGGCGGCCACGCAGGCTGCCGGGGGCGCGGTCGTCCCACTGGCTGCCGACCTGGCTGGCCAGGCGGCCGAGGAACTGGCGTTCGTGGGCCAGCATGTAGGTCAGCAGGTATTCGCTCATCACCTGGCCGAAGATGCCCACCGCGCGGGTCAGGGCATAGTCCTTGGGCAGGTCGTCGGCCAGCAGCGGGGTGATGCCGGCCCAGGTGGACTGCACCCAGACGGGGTGCACGCCCTTGCGCAACAGCTGCGCCACCAGGTCGGGCTCGCCCAGCCATACCGGGCATTCGGCGGCGGCCTCGACGAGGTTGTCGGGTTTGTCGCCGGATACCACGCTGAGGCCGGGCTCGGCAGCCATGGTCAGCGCGGCGTAGAGGGTGTGTTCGCGATCGAGGATGAGCAGGCGCATGGTCTAGATCGCACCGGGGTGGCAAGGCGTAGGCACGTTGATTGGCATTGTCGTTATCGTCCCTGCATGCAGCGGCGATTTTGTGCGAGTTGAACGAAGGGCCTGTAGACCGGCAGGAAGCCCAGGCGTTCCGCCTGCTCAGGCAATTTCTGACGCAATAATGCTCTTGAGCCTACAACTTGCACAGCAATTTCGTACCAATTCGCGAAAGCGACGGCTTTTCGACGCTTACAACGGATCGTTCATGCGCAACAGCTCTTCGGGCAGGTGCTCGATGTATTCCTCCTCCACTGGAGGCATCTGCAGGTGGAAACCCTGCTTCTCGATGTTCTCCAGCACCTTGTGGATATCTTCGCGGGCCAGCTTGCGCTCGGGGCTGAGCACCAGGTCGAAGGCGTGCTGCGGCGCGCCGAACGCCGCCAGCAGCGCCTCGGGCACGCGGCTCAGGGCCTCGCGCTTGTCGACGTACAGGTACATCTCGTTCTTGCGCGGGCTCTTGTAGATGGAGCAGATGCGTTTCATGGTTTCTCCGGGGCGGCCAGGCAGTCCAGCAGGGCCTGGCCCATCAGTTCACGGCGCCAGCCCTGCAGGGAATCGGGCAGGCGGTAGGGGCCATCGGGGTAGCCGCTCTTGAGCAGCGCCTCGAGAATCTTCTTGCGCAGCATCAGCTCCGGGGCCATGCCCTGGCGCTCGGCCTCGCGCTGGCCGACCTCGCGCAGTTGCTTGAGCAGCGGCGCCACCTCGCGCGGCAGCGGCTCGGGCAGCGGCTCGGGCCATTGCTCGGCGGGCAGCGCGGCGGCGTGGGCGAGCAGCGCCAGCAGGGTGTCGCCGTCCTGGCGCACGGTGCGCGGGTGCATCTCGTCGATGCGCGACAGCGCCAGCTTGTCCTTCGGCTGCAGACGCGCCAGCGGCCACAGCGTCTGCTCGCGCAGGATGCGGTTGCGCGGCTGGTTGCGCAGGCGCGCCTGTTCCTCGCGCCAGGCGCAGAGTTCACGCAGCACGGCGAGTTGCTGCGGGGCCAGCTTCCAGGCCAGCTTGACGTCGCGCCAGGCCTGGCGCGGGTCGCTGACGCGGGTCTGGTTGGCGACCAGGTCGGCGCCGTCGGCCAGCAGCCAGGCCAGCTTGTGCTCGGGCAGGCGCGGCGCCAGCTTCACGTAGACCTCGGCCAGGTGCTGCACGTCTTCCGCGGCGTAGCGCACCTGCATGTCGGTCAGCGGGCGCTGCAGCCAGTCCGAGCGCGTCTCGTCCTTGGGCAGGTCCAGGCCGAGGATCTCCAGCACCAGCTTGGAATAGCCCATGGAATGCGCCATGCCCAGGTAGGCGGCGGCCAGTTGGGTGTCGAACAGCGGCTGCGGCAGGCTGCCGGTCAGGCGCTGGAAGACTTCCAGGTCCTCGCCGCAGGCATGGAACACCTTGACCACCGAGGACGCCTCCAGCACCTCGGCGAAGGGCGACCAGTCGCGGATCAGCAGCGGGTCGATCAGCCACGCCCGCTCGCCGTCGCCGACCTGCACCAGGCCGGCTTCGGGGTAAAAGGTATCGACGCGCATGAACTCGGTATCGAGTGCCAGGTACGGCCTTTGTTTCCAGTCCCGGCATTGCTGCGCCAGGCTGGCATCGTCGCGGATCCACCGGATATCGAGGGCGCTCACGAACATCTCCTTGCTTTACGTGGAGCGCAGTATATCGGGCTGGATGATGTCCGAGCATTCCGCTTTTGCCTACAAGGCTGTACAGACGCGAACGAAGGCTTATCTTTCCTGCCCCAGGACCCATGACAAGAGCCTTCATGATGAAGAAATTCGCAAGCCTGCTGGTATTGCTGATCGCCGCCGCTGCGGTCTACCTCGCCATCACCCCCAGCCCCATCGACCCCGTGGCCTGGAACCCGCCACCGGCGCCGCCGATGACCGGCGTGCTGGAACCCAACGACACCCTGATGAAGGCCGAGCTGCTCGGCCTGGGCCAGATGAAGGGCCCGGAAGACACCGCGGTGGATGCCCAGGGCCGCGTCTACGCCGGCCTGGACGACGGCCGCGTGGTGCGCCTGGACAACGGCCAGGTCAGCACCTTCGCCGAGACCGGCGGCCGCCCGCTGGGCATGGACTTCGACGCCCAGGGCAACCTGATCGTCGCCGACGCCTGGAAGGGCCTGCTGAAGATCGACGCGCAGGGCAAGATCACGGTGCTCAGCACCGAGGCCGACGGCCTGCCCTTCGCCTTCGCCGACGACCTGGACATCGCCAGCGACGGGCGCATCTACTTCAGCGACGCCTCCAGCCGCTTCCACCAGCCCGACTACATCCTCGACTACCTGGAGACCCGCCCCCACGGCCGCCTGCTGCGCTACGATCCGGCGACCGGCAAGACCGAGACGCTGCTCAAGGACCTGTACTTTGCCAACGGCGTGACGCTGTCGGCCAACGAGGACTTCGTGCTGGTCAACGAGACCTACCGCTACCGCATCGCCCGCTACTGGCTGAAAGGCCCGAAGGCCGGGCAGCAGGACATCTTCATCGACAACCTGCCGGGGCTGCCGGACAACCTCCAGGGCGACCGCAAGGGCACCTTCTGGGTGGCCCTGCCGACGCCGCGCAAGGCCGACGCCGACTTCATCCTCGGCCAGCCCTGGCTCAAGCGCCAGCTGACCAAGCTGCCGCGCGCGCTGCTGCCCAAGCCGGTGCCCTATGGCCTGGTCATCGCCGTGGACGAGAACGGCCAGATCGTGCGCAGCCTGCACGACACCAGCGGCCAGCACCTGCGCATGATCACCTCGGCCAAGCCGGTGGGCGACTACCTCTACTTCGGCAGCCTGGAAAACGACCGCATCGGCCGCCTGAGGATTCGCTGAAGCACCTCAGCCCAGCGCCAGCGGCTCCTCGCGGGCCGCTTCGGCGCATTTCGCGGCGCCCGGCTCCAGCAGTTCCTGCATGCGCCCGCGCACCTCGCCCATCAGGGCATCCAGGCTCTGCCCGTGGAAGGCCGCGGCGTCCACCGGGCGACCCACCAGCAGGTCCACCGGCTGGCCCAGGTTGAGGTCGAAGGTGCGCGCCGGCAGCACCCGGTGGATGCCGCGGATGGCCACCGGGATGATCACCGCATCGGTGTCCAGGGCCAGGCGGAAGCAGCCCTTCTTGAACGGCAGCAGGCGCCCGTCGTCCGAGCGGGTGCCTTCCGGCGCCGCCCACAGCACGATGCCGCTCTCCATCATCTGCCGCGCGCGCTGCAGGTCGGCGCGGGCGCGCTGGCTGTTGTGCCGGTCGATGGAGGGGAACTCGGCGGCGCGCATGGCCCGGCCGAGCACCGGGATGCGGTACAGCTCACTCTTGGCCAGCATGCGGATCGAGCCGGGCAGCGCGGCGAAGCTGGCCGGGATGTCGTAGTGGCTGGAATGGTTGCAGAGGATCATGTAGCGCCGCCCGTCGCCGAAGTCCGGCATGGCCCCGTGCACGCTCAGGCGCATACGCACCAGGCGCAGCAGCAGGCCCGACCATTGGCGGGTGTAGCGGTCCACGCGCTGGCGGCGCAGGCGGCCGATGGCGGCCAGGGACAGCACCAGCAGGCTGTAGTAGAGGGTGATCAGGCCGGTCGCCAGGGCGATGGCGCAGACGCGCGCCCGCGAGGCCGCCTGGGTCGCCGGTTGCAGACTGAACATGGGCAAAAACTCCATCGGATCGAAGAAAGCCGCCGCGAACCGGCGTTTTCCATTGCACAAGTCTTATGATGCGCGAGGAAACCGTCACGACACAGGAACCCGCACGATGTCACTCGCCCGCCTGCTCAGCCCGCAACAACTGGCAGCCCGCCTGGACGAACCCGGCCTGCTGATCCTCGACTGCCGCTTCGCCCTGGACGACCCGGGCTACGGCGCCCGCGTGTTCGCCGAGAACCACATTCCCGGCGCCCAGTACGCCGACCTCGAACGCGACCTCTCGGCCCCGGTGGTCAAGGGCACGACCGGCCGCCACCCGCTGCCCGACGCCGACGCGCTGATCCAGCGCCTGCGCGCCTGGGGCCTGGACAACAGCGACGAGGTGGTGCTCTACGACGACGGTCCCGGCGCCTTCGCCGCCCGCGCCTGGTGGCTGCTGCTGTGGCTGGGCAAGCGCGACGGCGTGTACCTGCTCGACGGCGGCATGAACGCCTGGCGCGCCGCCGGCCTGCCGCTGACCACCGCCGAGCCGGCGGTGCCGACGGGCGCCTTCCACGGCGAGCCGGACAACGGCCTGCTGATCGACGCCGGCGAACTCTCGGCGCTGCTGGCCGACCCGCAGCTGCCGCTGATCGACGCCCGCGCCGAGCCGCGCTTCCGCGGCGAGGTGGAGCCCATCGACCCGGTCGCCGGGCACATCCCCGGCGCGCAGTGCGCGGCCTTCACCGACAACCTCGGCAGCGACGGCCGCTTCCTGCCGCCGGCGCAGTTGCACCAGCGCTTCGCCCACCTGCTGCGCGGCCGCCCGGCCCAGGAGCTGGTGGCCTACTGCGGTTCCGGCGTCACCGCCTGCCACAACCTGTTCGCCCTGAGCCTGGCCGGCTATCCCCTGGGCCGTCTCTACGCCGGCTCCTGGAGCGAGTGGATCACCGACCCGCGGCACCCGGTGGCCACCGGCGCCTGATGCGCCGCCCCAGGCCGCATCCGGTGCGGCCTGGGGCTCCTTTCCCGACGCGGTAACCCATTCCCGGTTAATCACATCGAGGAATATGCCTGCGCTGCAGAAAGTCAAAACAATTTAAAAACAGTCCTTTACAGCAGGTTTATCGCACTACACTTCAAATCGAGCGGCTAAGTCCGCTTACGGCGGGGCCCAGGAGAACATCAGAAGCTGCCAAGACGCCCAGCCCCGCCGTTCTATAGAGGGACAAGACCATGGGAATCGCCGCCTGCGACCTGCGACAGCACGTCATCCGGCCCACCCTGCTGTACCTGGGACGTCACAGCGGGGCGGCCGAGGCGCTGTTGCTGGGAGCGGCGGCCTGTCAATCGGCGCTTGGCAGCAGCCTGGACAGCGGCCGCGGACACGGCCTTTTCCGCATCGACGAACACCGCCACCAACAACTCTGGGATCGCTACCTGGCCCTGGACCCGAACCTCGCCAGCCGCGTGCGCGGCCTGGCCAGCCAGCACGCCTTCCTCGACGCTCCGCACCTGGAACTGACCGTGAACCTGCGCTACAGCACCGCCATCGCCTGGATGCTGGTGGAATCCCAACGCCTGCCACTGCCCGAAGCCTGCGATCACCTCGGCCAGGCCAGGGTCTGGCGACGGGTCTTCCAGCCCCACGGCCACCTGCGTGATTTCCTCGACGCCTGGCAGGCGTACATCGGCGATTCGCTCCTCGCAGCCTGACCACGATCAATGACCGATCAGTCAACTTTCGTTTACATACATTAACGAAGGGAAAACCTCGCACAAGGACGGTACTTTACGCGCAGATGCCCGATATAGAGCCCCCAGAGGTACTACCAAAGGCCTGGGAATCTTGGTAGCTTGCGCGCCGTTGACCACAGGAGTTGCTCTTACAATGAAAACAACATGGCTCAAAACCACTCTCGCACTGACGATTAGCGCTGCCTCTGCCCAGGCCCTGGCCAACGGCATCGCCATCAACGAACAAAGCGCCAGCGGCGCCGGCACCGCCTACGCGGGCCGTGCCTCCTCCGCGCTCGACGCCAGCACCATCTACGGCAACCCGGCCGGCCTGTCCAAGCTCAAGCGCACCGAAGTCAGCGGCGGCCTGGCCATCGTCGACGCCAAGGACGACATCAGCGGCGCTTCCGGCCCGGGCTCCAACAAGGGCGATTCCGTGCCCCTGGCTGCCGTACCGTTCGGCTACTTCTCCACGCCGATCAACGAAGACTTCACCGTCGGCCTGGGCATCTACGTGCCCTACGGCATCATCAACGACTACGAGAACGGCTTCCAGGGCAGCTACCACGGCTCCTACAGCAAGGTCCAGGTGATCACCGTCCAGCCGACCATCGCCTACAAGATCAACGACAAGGTCTCCGTCGGCTTCGGCCCGACCTTCAACCGCATCGACGGCCAATTGAAGAACGACCTGGCGACCAATGCGCTCAACGGCGGCAACGGCGACACCCACATCGACATCAAGGGCGACGACACCGCGCTGGGCTACAACCTGGGCGTGATGGTCGACCTGACCGACGACACCACCTGGGGCCTGACCTACCACTCCAAGGTCGACTACCACCTGGGCGGCCACACCAAGGTCAAGAACGCCCCTGGCGCCCTGGGCCTGAACGGCAGCTACGACGCCAAGCTGGACATCACCCTGCCGGAGTCCGTGGATACCTCCATCACCCACAAGTTCAACGACAAGTGGACCGGCTACATCGGCGCCGTGTGGACCCGCTGGAGCCGCCTGGAAGCCATCGAAGTGCGCAACAGCGGCGTACCGGCCCTGGGCCAGGCACTGGGCTTCGGCACCATCGGCGAAGACCTGAAGTGGCACGACACCTGGTCCGGCTCGATCGGCGCGTCCTACCAGCTGAACCCGGAATGGGTGCTGCGCGCGGGCTACGCCTACGACCCGTCGCCGACCGACAACGACTACCGCAACGTGCGCATCCCGGTGGGTGATCGTCAGATCGTCACCTTCGGCGCCGGCTGGTCGCCGAACCCGGACCTGACCGTCGACTTCGCCTACGCCTACCTGTGGGAAGACACCGCCAGCGTCAACGTCAAGGACGGCACCGGCATCGGCCTGCAACCGGCCTACAGCGCCAAGTACGACAACAGCGCCAACGGTCTGACCGCGCAAGTGACCTATCGCTTCTGATAGGCGCGAGCGCACGGGGAAGAGCCGGGCAGATGCCCTGATGCTGTTTCCTTAAAAAGAATGCCGTTTCTCTCCATGGGGGAAACGGCATTTTTTCATTTGGGATGGCGAGCGCGGGCGCAGGAGCAACTGTCTTGCGCCGAGGTGCTCTTCGTAGGATGGGTTGAGCCTGCGATACCCATGCTGCCGTGGTGATGGGTATCGCTTCGCTCAACGCCATCCTACGAAAAGCCGTGCTTCCTGGAACCGTAGGACTCCATCCGCGATTGGACCCACCGGCCACGCCGGACACCCCGGCGGCACGGCCAACGGCGGATAACCGCGAACGGTTATCCGCCCTACGAACTTGCCAGCTGACGCTGCATTATCCGCCCACCCCGAACAGCCCCCTCTCCCTCCGGGAGAGGGCTGGGGTGAGGGAGCGGAGCCAGGCTTGGCACCTCCGCTGAACCAAGCATCGTCCGGCTCTTCCATCTTCACGGCTGGCTGGCGATGGCCTTCTCGATGGCGGCCTGCAAGGCCGGATCGTCCGGCTTGGTCAGGCTGGGGAACTGCGCCACCACCTTGCCCTGGCGGTCCACCACGTACTTGTAGAAGTTCCAGCGCGGCGCCTGGTCGGCCTGGCGCGCCAGCTCGCGGAACAGCGGGATGGCGTCGTCGCCGCGCACCGGCTGTACCTGGGTCATGTTGAAAGTCACGCCGTAGTTGCTGTAGCAGACCTGGGCGGTCTCGGCGGCGTCGTCGGCCTCCTGCTTGAAGTCGTCCGAGGGCACGCCCAGCACTTCCAGGCCCTGGCCCTTGTAGCGCTGGTAGATCGCCTCCAGGCCCTTGAACTGTGGGGTGAAGCCGCAGTGGCTGGCGGTGTTGACCACCAGCAGCGGCTTGCCGGCGTACAGCCCGCAGAGGTCGAGGTCGACCTTCGAGCGCAGCTTCTGCAGGTGCCCCTGCTGCGCCAACAGCGGCGGGCAGTCGGCAGCCTGGGCGGCCAGGGGCAGGCAGCACAGCAGGCCGAGGAACAGGTAGCGGGACATGGCGATTCTCCTTCTTCGATCGAAGGACGCTACTCCCCTGCCCCGCCCGCGGCAATCCTCAGAAGCAATGGCCCAGGCCGGCCTGCAACAACGCCAGGCCGCCATGCCGCCAGCCCCACCAGGCCAGGCCCAGCAGCGCCGCGGCCAGCACGACCGCGCCCAGGCGCAATAGCGGCCTCACGCTACCTCCGCGGCGCCCAGGCGCGCCACCGGGCGCTCGCGCACCGGCCAGTTGAGCAGGCCGGCGAGCAACGAGAGGAGAATGGCGATCCGCCAGACCAGGTCGTAGTTGCCGGTGTGGTCGTAGACATAGCCACCCAGCCAGCCGCCAAGGAAGGCGCCGATCTGGTGGAACAGGAAGGTGATGCCGCCGAGCATCGACAGGTTGCGCACGCCGAACAGGGTGGCCACGGTGCCATTGGTGAGCGGCACCGTGGACAGCCACAGCAGGCCCATGGCGATGCCGAAGGCGTAGGCCGTCCACACCGTCAGCGGCGCCCAGAGGAAGGCCAGGATCACCAGGCCGCGGATCAGGTACAGCGCGGTCAGCAGCTTCGGCTTGCTGAAGCGCCCGCCGAGCCAGCCGGCGATGTAGGTGCCGAACACATTGAACAGCCCCACCAGCGCCAGCACCGTGGTGCCGACGGTGGCCGGCAGGTGGCGGTCCACCAGGTAGGCCGGCAGGTGCACGCCGATGAACACCACCTGGAAGCCGCAGACGAAGAAGCCCAGCGACAGCAGCCAGAAGCCGGAATGCCCGCAGGCCTCGCGCAGCGCCTCGCCCAGGGACTGTTCATGGGATTGCACCGGCAGCGGCTTGTCGCGCATCAGCCCGGCCAGCGGCACGATCAGCGCCACCAGCAGGCCGAGGGCGAGCAGCGCCGCCGACCAGCCGAGCCAACCGATCAGGCCGAGAGTGCCGGGCAGCATGGCGAACTGGCCGAAGGAGCCGGCGGCGGCGGAAATGCCCATGGCCATGCTGCGCCGCTCCAGCGGCACGGCGCGGCCGACGGCGCCGAGGATGACCGAGAAGGAGGTGCCGGACAGGCCGATGCCGATCAGCAGCCCGGCGGACAGCGACAGGCTGGCGGCGGAATCCGCATAGCCCATCATGACCAGGCCCAGGGCGTACAGCAGGCCGCCCACCAATACCGCGCGCGCCGCGCCGAAGCGGTCGGCCAGGGCCCCGGTGAAGGGCTGGGCGATGCCCCAGATGAGGTTCTGCAGGGCGATGGCGAAGGCGAACACCTCGCGGCCCCAGCCGAACTCGGCGCTCATGGGCGCGAGGAACAGGCCGAAGCCGTGGCGGACGCCCAGGGACAGGGCCAGGATCAGGGCGCCGGACAGCAGTATCCAGAAACCCGCACGCGACAGCTTGGACATTGTTCTTCTCGCTCCAACAGGGGTATATACCCGCATTCATCCATACGAACGCCTTGGCAGGGCGTTCAATCGAGGGCTTCCAGCTCCCCCAGCAGCGCCATCAGCTGCTCGCGGCGCTCCACCCCAAGGCGTTCGTACATCCGCCGCTGCGCCGCTTCCCAGGGCTGCGCGCCCTGCTCCAGGCGCTCGCTCCCGGCGGCAGTGAGCAGCACCAGGCGGTTGCGCTGGTCGCCGACATCGCCCTGCAGCTCTACCAGGCCCTCGGCCTGCAGCGGCCGCAGGTTGCGCCCCAGGGTGCTGCGATCCAGGCCCATGGCCTCGGCCAGCTCGGAAATGCTCGGCTGCTCCAGGCGCGCCAGGTGGCGCAGCAGGGAAAACTGCGCGACCGTCAGCCCGATGCCCTGTAGGGCATCGTCATAGACGCGGGTGACACCTCGGGCGGCGCGGCGCAGCTGGGTGCAGAGGCATTGGGTGGTCAGCATGATACGTGTATATACCCGCGATACCCGCGAAGGTCAATCGCGCTCGATTGTCCGATCTGCCAGGCGCCGGCTGTTGCCGCTGCCAAGGCCAGGCCGGGTGCGCGGTCGTATAACTGCGCCACCGTCCTTCCGAGATCACCGCGATGCCCGTCTACAAAGCCCCGCTGCGCGACACCCGCTTCCTGCTCAACGAGGTCTTCGACTTCCCCGAGCACTACCGCAACCTGATCAACGGCGCCGAGGCCACGCCGGACATGGTCGACGCCATCCTCGGCGAATGCGCGAAGCTCTGCGAGGAAGTGATCGCCCCGCTCTACCACTCCGGCGACGAGGAAGGCTGCCACCTGGAGAACGGCGAGGTACGCACGCCCAAGGGCTTCAAGGAAGCCTACGACGCCTACGTGGCCGGCGGCTGGCAAGGCCTGTCGCACCCGGTGGAATACGGCGGCCAGGGCCTACCGATGAGCCTGGGCGCGCTCAAGCAGGAAATGCTCGGCACCGCCAACTGGCCGTTCTCCATGTACCCGGGGCTGTCCCTGGGCGCCATGAACACCCTGATGCAGCACGGCACCGAGGAGCAGAAGCGCACCTACCTGACGCCCCTCACCGAAGGCCGCTGGGGCGGCACCATGTGCCTCACCGAGCCGCAGTGCGGCACCGACCTGGGCCAGGTGAAGACCCGCGCCGAGCCCAGGGCCGACGGCAGCTATGCGGTCACCGGCAGCAAGATCTTCATCTCCTCCGGCGAGCACGACCTCACCGAGAACATCGTGCACATCGTCCTCGCCCGCCTGCCCGACGCGCCCAGGGGCACCCGCGGCATCTCGCTGTTCATCGTGCCCAAGTTCCTGCCCGGCGAAGACGGCGGCCTCGGCCCGCGCAACGGCGTGGTCTGCGGCGCGCTGGAGAAGAAGATGGGCATCAAGGCCTCGGCCACCTGCGTGATGAACTTCGACGGCGCCACGGGCTTTCTCATCGGCCCTGCGAACAAGGGCCTGGAATGCATGTTCACCTTCATGAACAGCGCGCGCATCGGCACCGCCATTCAGGGCGTGGCCACCGCCGAGCTGGCCTACCAGGGCGCCCTGGCCTACGCCCGCGAGCGCCGCTCGATGCGCGCGCTGTCCGGCACCAAGGAACCGGAACAGGTGGCCGACAGCCTGATGCACCACGGCGACGTGCGGCGCATGCTGCTGACGCAGAAGGCCGTGGCCGAGGGCGGCCGCGCGCTGGTCTACCTGGCCACGCAGTACGCCGACAAGATGATCCAGGGCCTGCTGACCAGCGACAACGCCGAGTACGAGCGCTGGGACGACAAGCTCGGCTTCCTCACCCCGATCCTCAAGGGCTGCCTCACCGAGCTGGGCCTGGAGAGCGCCAACCTGGGCATGCAGGTGTTCGGCGGCCACGGCTACATCCGCGAGCACGGCATGGAACAGATCGTCCGCGACGCGCGCATCGCCACCCTCTACGAAGGCACCACCGGCATCCAGGCCCTGGACCTGCTCGGGCGCAAGGTGCTGCTGATGACCCAGGGCAAGGCGGTGCGCGACTTCACCAGGATCGTGGCGAAATTCGCCACGGGGTTGCTCAAGGAAGAACCGGCCATGCGCGGCCGCGCGCTGACGCTGCTGAAGCTGTGCGCGCAATGGAACCTGCTGACCCTGCGCATCGCCCTGAGCGCTCGCAAGCAGCGCGACCTGGTGGGCACCGCCAGCCACGACTACCTGATGTTCTCCGGCTACGTCGCCCTGGCCTACGCCTGGGCGCTGCAGGAAGCCACGGCCCGCAAGCGCCTGCGCCAGGGCGGCAGCGAGTCGAGCGACTTCTACAAGGCCAAGATCGCCACCAGCGACTTCTACTTCGCCCGCCTGCTGCCCCGCGCCAAGGGCCACGCGGCGGCCATGGGCAAGCCGGTGCGTTCGGTGATGGGGCTGAAGGCGGAGCATTTCGCCTTCGAGTGAATCGGGACATCCACCAAGTCCCGGCAGTCGTCGTAGGAGCGAGCTCTGGCACAAACGTAGGGCGTATAACCGTTCGCGGTTATACGCCGCTTCACCCATGCCCCCATCCGCTCCGACTTCGAACCGGGATTCTTCCAGCCTGACAGTGAGCGGTCGGTGACGGCGGATAAGAGCACCCTCTCCCCAACCCTCTCCCTGAAGGGAGAGGGAGCCGTTCAGCGTCAACCTGTAGGAGCGCGCCCTGCGCGCGATCGCGGGCAGGGCCCGCGCGGGCTACGGCTTACTCGGCAGCCGGCTTCTTGCGCTTGAGCGGCGCCATGCCGTCGTTGCTGACCACCGACGAGGGCGCCGCCTTCGGCTTGTTCGCCGGCTTTCGCTTGGCGGCGGGCTTGGCCCCGGCCTTCTTGCCGGAATCGGTCTTTTTCTTCTTGGTGCCGGCGGCCTTGCCCGAGGCCTTGACCTTCTTCGGCCCCTTGTAGCTGCCCTTGAGCTCCTTGATGGTGCGCTGTTCGAAACGCACCTTGAGGTAGCGCTCGATGCTCGACATCAGGTTCCAGTCGCTGTGCGACACCAGCGAGATGGCCAGGCCGGCCTCGCCCGCGCGGCCGGTGCGGCCGATACGGTGCACGTACTCGTCGCCGCGGCGCGGCATGTCGAAGTTCAGCACCAGGTCCAGGCCCTCGACGTCCAGGCCGCGGGCGGCCACGTCGGTGGCGACGAGGATCTTCACCGCGCCCTGTTTCAGGCGCTCGATGGCCAGCTTGCGGTCCTTCTGGTCCTTCTCGCCGTGCAGGACGAAGACCTTGTGCCCGGCGGCGATCAGCCGGCCGGTCAGGCGGTCGGCCTGCACGCGGGTGTTGGTGAAGACGATGGCCTTTTCGAAGGTCTCGTTCTCCAGCAGCCAGTGCAGGATGGCTTCCTTGTGGGCGTTGTCGTCGACCAGGATGACCTGCTGCGCGATGTCCTCGTTCAGCTCGCTGACGCGGTTCAGCTGCAGGCTTTCCGGCTCGCGCAGCACCTGCTCGACCATCGCGTGCAGGCCGCTGCCGGCGGTGGCGGAGAACAGCAGGGTCTGGCGCTGCGCCGGGCAGGCGCCGGCAAGCTTGAGCACGTCCTCGGCGAAGCCCATGTCGAGCATGCGGTCGGCCTCGTCCAGCACCAGCACCTCGACGTCGCCCAGCGGCAGGTTGCCGGCGTTGAACTGCTCGTTCAGCCGGCCGGGAGTGCCGATGATGATCTCCGGGTTCTTGCGCAGGCGCGCGCCCTGCACCTTGAAGTCTTCGCCGCCGGTGATCAGGCAGGCCTTGATGAAGGTGAACTGGGCGAAGCGCTCGACTTCCTTGAGGGTCTGCTGGGCCAGCTCGCGGGTCGGCAGCAGGATCAGCGCACGGGCGCCGGTCTTGGGCTTCTCTTCGCTGAGCAGGCGGTGCAGCAGCGGCAGCACGAAGGCGGCGGTCTTGCCGCTGCCGGTCTGCGCGGTCACGCGCAGGTCGCGGCCCTCCAGCGCCTTCGGGATGGCCGCGGCCTGGACGGCGGTCGGCTCGGTGAAGGACAGGGTTTCCAGCGCCTTGAGCAGGCGTTCGTGGAGGGCGAATTGGGCGAACAAGGCAGACCTCGGGAAGACGAAAAGACCAAATAGCTGCATAGCCTAACGGTTGCCGCGCCCGAAAGCAGGTTTTATTCGCCGGTCGCGATCCGCACGCCCCGTGTCGCCCTCGGGCAAGTCCACCGCGCAGGCCCGTCCCAGACTGGCCGCAGGACAGCCTAAGGAGTGTCGAGATGCCGCATCGCCCCACCGCCGCCGAGCGCCTCGAGCGCCTGCCGCTGAGCCCCTACCACCGGCTGATCTTCGTGATCATCGCCCTGGCGTTCTTCTTCGACTCCATGGACCTGGCGATGATGACCTTCCTGCTCGGCTCGATCAGAGCCGAGTTCGGCCTGTCCAGCGCCCAGGCCGGGCTGCTGGCCAGCTCCAGCTTCTTCGGCATGGTCCTGGGCGCGGCGCTGTCGGGGATGCTCGCCGACCGCTTCGGACGCAAGCCGGTGTTCCAGTGGAGCATCGTGCTCTGGGGCCTGGCCAGCTACCTGTGCTCCACCGCCGGCGACGTGCAGAGCCTGACGCTGTACCGCGTGCTGCTGGGCATCGGCATGGGCATGGAATTCCCCATCGCCCAGTCGCTGCTCTCGGAGATGATCCCGGCTAGGGCCCGCGGCCGCTACATCGCCCTCATGGACGGCTTCTGGCCGCTGGGCTTCATCGCCGCCGGCTGCCTGTCCTACTTCGTGCTGCCGGCGGCCGGCTGGCGCAGCCTGTTCCTGCTGCTGGCCTTCCCGGCGCTGTTCGTCCTGGCCATCCGCTTCATGGTCCCGGAATCGCCGCGCTGGCTGGAACAGGCCGGGCTGGCGGACAAGGCCGAGCGCTCGCTGCAGCGCATCGAGGCGCGGGTGATGGCCTCGCTGAAGCTGTCCAGCCTGCCCGAGCCGCAGGCCCTGGCGCGCCCCGAGCCGAACCGCCCGGGCTTCTTCAGCGCCTTCGCCGAACTCTGGTCGCCGGCCTACCGCAGCCGCACCCTGACGGTCTGGAGCCTGTGGTTCTTCGCCCTGCTCGGCTTCTACGGGCTGACCTCCTGGCTCAGCGCCCTGCTGCAGCAATCCGGCTTCGCCGTGACGCAGTCGGTGTACTACACGGTGCTGATCTCCCTGGCCGGCATCCCCGGCTTCCTCTGCGCCGCCTGGCTGGTGGAGCGCTGGGGACGCAAGCCCAGCTGCGTGCTGATGCTCCTGGGCGGCGGCGCCATGGCCTACGCCTACGGACAGACCGCGGTGTTCGGCGGCAGCCTGGCGCTGCTGATCGGCTTCGGCCTGGCCATGCAGTTCTTCCTGTTCGGCATGTGGGCGGTGCTCTACACCTACACCCCGGAGCTGTACCCCACCTCGGCGCGCGCCACCGGCTCGGGCTTCGCCTCGGCGGTGGGGCGCGTCGGCTCGCTGCTGGGGCCCACCGTCAGCGGCCTGGTCCTGCCGGTGGCCGGCCAGGGCGGCGTGTTCACCCTCGGCGCGCTGTGCTTCCTGGTCGCCGCGGCGGTGGTCTGGGGCTTCGGCATCGAGACCCGCGGGCGCACCCTGGAGGAGCTGGCGGGCTGAGGTTACATTTCGGAAATATCCTGCTCGGCCCTGCCGCTACCCTGCCGTTACAATGCCGCGCTCATCCCGGCCACCGCGGCCGGGCCTTCGCGGCTACCCCGTAGCCTCCGCACCACGCGCCACCCCGCACTGGCGCCCCGATCCAAAGGATGTTTCCGGCCTATGGACCTTTCCTCTCCCCTCGCCACCCTCCAGGGCTACTGGGCCCTGCTCGACCAACACCCGCTGACCAGCGCCGCCCTCGGCCTCGTCATCCTCCTCGCAGTGGCCTGGATCGTCGGCCGCCTGGCCCGCTTCCTGGTCCGCCGCGCCGCCGACCTGCTGGCGCGCCAGCCGGCCCTGAGCTGGCTCGCCGACCTGCGCGACAACCGCGTGTTCCAGCGCCTGGCGCAGACCGTGCCGTCGCTGGTGGTGCAGTTCGGCCTGGTGCTGATCCCCAACCTGGCCGGCAGGCCCGAGGCCTTCCTGCGCAACCTGGCCATGGCGGTCACCGCGCTGTTCCTGCTGCTGGCCCTGAGCGCCCTGCTCGATGCCCTGCTGGACATCTACGCGCGCACCGAACATGCCCGCACCCGCTCGATCAAGGGCTACGTGCAACTGGCCAAGCTGTTCCTCTTCGTCTTCGGCGGCATAGTGGTGGTGTCGATCCTCATCGACCGCTCGCCGATGCTGCTGCTCTCCGGCCTGGGCGCCATGTCCGCGGTCCTGCTGCTGGTCTACAAGGACACCCTGCTGAGCTTCGTCGCCAGCGTGCAGCTGACCAGCAACGACATGCTGCGCGTGGGCGACTGGATCGAGATGCCCCAGGTCGGCGCCGACGGCGACGTGGTGGACATCACCCTGCACACGGTGAAGGTGCAGAACTGGGACAAGACCATCGTCTCGGTGCCCACCTGGCGCCTGATGTCCGAGTCGTTCAAGAACTGGCGCGGCATGCAGCAGTCCGGCGGGCGGCGCATCAAGCGCAGCCTGTACCTCGACGCCAGCCAGGTGCGCTTCCTCGACGAGGCCGAGGCGCAGAAGCTGTCCGGCGTGCGCCTGCTGACCGACTACCTGCGGCGCAAGCAGGACGAGCTGGCCGAGTGGAACCAGGCCAACGCCGGCAACGTGCCGCTGTCGGCCAATCGCCGGCGGCTGACCAACATCGGCACCTTCCGCGCCTACGCCGAGGCCTACCTCAAGGCCCACCCGGACATCCATCCGCACATGACCTGCATGGTCCGCCAGCTGCAGCCCGGCGCCGAGGGCGTGCCCCTGGAGATCTACTGCTTCACCCGCACCACCGCGTGGCTGGACTACGAGCGCATCCAGGGCGACATCTTCGACTACCTGATGGCGGTGCTGCCGGAGTTCGGCCTGGGCGTCTACCAGCAGCCCAGCGGCCAGGACCTGCGTGGCGGGCTGCAGGGCCTGTTGCCGGCGGCTCGTAGCGAACGCCACCCGGCGCTGGACATGGAACAGGCCTGAGAACCCCGCGCCAGGCTCCGATCGGACGGGCGACAGCCCCCGGCCTGGCTGCCTCGCCTGGCCGGTGCCATGCTCAAGGCAGGCGCGCGCTTCCGCGCGCCTTTCCCGGAGAAACGCCGTGTCCGCCACCCTCATCTATTACGTGGCCAGCAGCCTGGACGGCTACATCGCCCGCCCCGACGGCAGCGTCGACTGGCTGGACGCATTCGACGGCCATGACGACGACCATGGCTATTCAGCCTTCTACGCCGGCATCGACGGCCTGCTGATGGGCCGCGGCACCTACCTGCAATGCCTGGACTTCGGCGACTGGCCCTACCCGGACAAGCCGGCCATCGTCCTCACCCGCGCCAACCAACTGCCGCTGGCCTCGCCCCAGGTGGAACTGCAGCACTGCCCGCCCAGCGAAGCCCTGGCCAACCTGGAGGCCCGCGGCTGCCAGCGCATCTGGCTGGTGGGCGGCGGCAGCCTGGCCGGCAACTGCCTGGCGGCGGACTTGCTCGACGAGGTGATCGTCAGCATCATTCCGCACCTGCTCGGCGCCGGCATCCCGCTGTTCGGCATCGGGCTCGAACGGCGCCTGCAGTTGCTGGAACAGCGCAGCTTCCCCAGCGGCATCGTGCAGGTGCGCTACCAGGTCCTCAAGTGAGCCCCCGCGCCGCCGCCGAACCGGAAGAGCTGGCCTGGCTGGAAGACGGCCGCCACCCCGAGCCGCTGGCGCCGCTGCTGCGCGAAAAAGTCCTGCCGGCGCTGCGCGAACACCTCGCCGACTGACGAAAATCGTCAGAGGGCCTGCATTTCGTCGGGTTTTTCCCTGCGACATCAGGTCCCACTCCACGCCCTTCCCGCCCCCTTCCGGCCCCCTTCGCGCGAACCTGGGCCATCTCCCGGCAACCCGCCTGGCATAGGGCTTTCGGCTATAAGGTCGGCGCCCGACCGGGCAGTCCGAACACATGTCACCGAATGCCCGCCGAGTCACACGGCGCTCCCCACAAGCGACGGACGGTCAAAACACTGTCACGAAAAGTCGGTCAGAATGCGCGGAATTTTTCGCGGACCAAAGGAAACCATCGCCCGCCGAAGAGCAACGGCGATCCAGCGGAGTCTGGGTTACATCCACAACCAGAAAGAAGACATGCCGAATGCGCAGTACCCTTTTGACATGCCTTTCCATAGGCTTGGCAGCCAGTTTGGCCGCCGTTGTAACCGGGGTGGAAGCTTCCCCACGGGCCTCGCGTTCCTACGCGCCCGCCCCTCTCGAACTCCGTGTCCCGGTACAGGGCAAGGAGCTGCTGAGCATCGCCCAGCCGGCGAAGCAGCAGCCCAGTGACGCCCACCAGGTCACCCAGCGCGCCTTCAGCATGATCGGCACGCCCTACCGCTGGGGCGGCACCTCGCCCAAGGGTTTCGACTGCAGCGGCCTGGTCAAGTACGTGTTCCGCGACGTCGACGACGTCGAGTTGCCGCGCACCGCACGGGCCATCTACCAGAGCAGCAACCCCAAGGTGGCGCGCCGCGACCTGCAGCCCGGCGACCTGGTGTTCTTCCGCATCCGCAGCCGCAACGTCGACCACGTGGGCATCTACGTCGGCAACGACCGCTTCGTCCACGCCCCGCGCCGCGGGCAGCGGGTGAAGGTGGCCAACCTCAACGACAAGTACTGGCAACGCCATTACCTGGCGGCCAAGCGCGTGCTGCCGGAGACCCTGGCCAAGGCCGACCTGCCGGGCAATCGCTTCGAGTAAGGGCCCGCGCCGCAAGAACAAGGACGCCGTTTTCCCGGGCAGGGAAAACGGCGTTTTTCATGGACGCGGGGCCAACGGCGGATAACCGCGAACGGTTATTCGCCCCACGGTTGGGCAGGGCTGTAGGAGCGGGCCCTGCCCGCGAATCGCGCGCAGGGCGCGCTCCTACATTGAAATGGCGTGGCTGAAAGCGTGCCTCATCACGCCCCACCACCCCGCCGCTCGCGCCGCGCCTGCTTGCGCAGCAGCCGCGCGCTGTCCCAGCCGGTGAGCAGGATGGCCAGCCAGATCGGCCCGTAGGTCCACAACTGCTGCGGCTGGAACGCCTCGCCGAGGAACAGCACCGCCAGCAGGAACAGCAGCATCGGCTCGACATAGCTGAGGATGCCGAACAGCCCCATGGGCAGCAGCCGGCTGGAGGCCATCATGGCGGCGAAGGCCAGGGCGCTGATCAGCCCCAGCATCGGCAGCAGCGCCCACAGCCGCGGCGTTTCGGTGAACACCTGGAGGTCGCCGAAGTGCCAGATGGTCCACAGGGCGAAGGGCAGCAGCACCGCCATCTCGAAGACGAAGCCGGACAGCGCGTCCACGCCCATGCGCCGGCGCAGCATGAAATACGGTGGATAACCCAGGGCGGTGATCAGGCTGAACCAGGAGAAGGCGCGGGTCAGCCACAGCTCGTGGAGCACGCCGACCAGCGCGCAGGCCACGGCGATGCCCTGCAGCGGCGTCAGGCGCTCGCCGTAGAACAGCCGGCCGCAGAGCACCATGGTCAGCGGCAGCAGGAAGTAGCCCAGGGACAGCTGCAGGGTCTGGCCGACCATGGGCGCGTAGATGAACACGCCCCACTGCACCAGCATCATCGCCGCGCTCAGCGGGAAGCACAGCAGCAGCCAGCGCTCGCGCAGCAGGCGCCGGCCGGCATCGCGCAGCACGCCGCCCTGGCCGGTGAAGGCCACCAGCAGCAGGACCATGGGGATCGACCAGACCACCCGGTGCGCCACGATCTGGATGCTGTCCAGCGGCGCCAGCCAGCGCAGGTAGCCCGGCAGCGTGACGAAGAGCACCGAGGCGGCCAGGGAAAGGACGACGCCGCGACCGGAAATGTTCATGCCACGGCCCTCCGCGCCAGCCCCAGGCGGTTCACCCAGAGCGACGCCACTATCACCCCGCCGCCCAGGGCCAGGCGGGCCAGGTCGGCATGTTCGTTCCAGATCAGCAGGTTGATCAGGAGCCCCACCGGCACGTGCAGGTTGTTCATCACCGCCAGGGTGCCGCCATCCACCAGCGTAGCCCCCTTGTTCCACCAGAACTGCCCGAGGGCAGTGGCCAGCAGGCCCATGAACAGCAGCACCAGCCACTGCACCTCGGTGGTCGGCAGCTTGGCCGGGTTGCCCAGCAGCGCCCAGCCGGGCAGCGCCACCAGCAGCGCGCCGACGAAGAAGTAGCCGAAGCGCCGGTACTGCGGGATGTCCGACGGGTAGCGCGCCACCAGGTGCTTGTACAGCACCTGGCCGGCGGCGAAGGTGGCGTTGGCCAGTTGCAGCAGCAGGAAGCCTTCGATGAAGTCGCCGCTGACGCCGTCGTAGCGGATGATCGCCGCGCCCAGCACGGCCACCGCCGCGGCCAGCAGCGCCCAGGCGTTGAAGCGGCGGTTCAGGGCGTCGTCGATCAGCGCCACGTGCAGCGGCGTGAGTACGGTGAACAGCAGCACCTCGGGCACCGTCAGCACCCGGAAGCTCTGGTACAGGCAGACGTAGGTGATGCCGAACTGCAGCGCGCCGACCAGCATCACCCCGCCGATGAAGCGCGGCGCCACCCCGCGCCAGCGCGTCAGCGGCAGGAACACCGCGCCGGCCAGCAGCACCCGGGTGAGCACGGCGAAATAGCTGTCGACCTGGCCGGCGAGGTATTCACCGATCAGGCTGAAGGAAAACGCCCAGAGGACGGTTACGAAAAGCAGGTAAGGCATGACCGGACAGGCGCACCGAAAAGGGGCGTGGAACATAGCGGTTTTGCCGGGGCGAAGAAAGGGCCAGGGTGCTGTCCGGCATGAACGGGAGGTTCAGCGTCGACCTGTAGGAGCGGGCCCTGCCCGCGATTCGCGCGCAGGGCGCGCTCCTACATGGGAACGACGTGGATAGGATTCATCCGCGATCCCGCCGGCAGGGCCGGCGCCCCATGTCATCGCGAACCCCGGCAAAGAAAAAGCCCGGTCGACATTCGCAGGGGGGAAGTGCGTCGACCGAGCGTCGCGCCCAGGAGCGACGGGCGCGCAAGTGGTAAGCCGGAATCTGGGGTCAGGCCACCGCGGCCAGTTGCTCGCGGGCCTTGGCCAGGCCTTTCTCGGCGAACTCGGGGCCCATGTTCAGACCCTCGGCATGGACGAAGGTGACGTCGTGGATGCCGATGAAGGCCAGGGCCTGGCGCAGGTAGGGTTCCTGGTGGTCCAGCGGGCCGCCGGCGTAGACGCCGCCGCGGCTGGTCAGGATGTAGGCGCGCTTGCCGCCGAGCAGGCCCTGGGGGCCGGTCTCGGTGTACTTGAAGGTGACGCCGGCGCGCAGCACGTGGTCCAGCCAGGACTTCAGGGTGCTGGGGATGGCGAAGTTGTACATGGGCGCGGCCAGCACCAGCACGTCGGCAGCCAGCAGTTCCTCGGTGAGCAGGTTGGAACGCTGCAGCGCGGCCTGCTCGGCGGCGCTGTGCTGCTCGGCCGGCTTCATCCAGCCGCCCAGCAGGTCGGCGTCCAGGTGCGGCACCTGTTCCAGCGCCAGGTCGCGGACCTGGATCTCGTCGGCGGGGTGGGCGGCGCGCCAGTTGGCGATGAACTCGGCGGTCAGCTGGCGGGAGACCGAACCTTGTTGGCGGGCGCTGCTTTCGATTACCAGAACACGGGACATGGGCTTGACCTCCAGCGGTCGTTTGCGTCGATGGAGGTCAGCTTATGGAATGACTTATCGATAAAAAAGCAGAAATAATTGCTTCAAAATATCGATTTAGTTGATTTGTACCGCGTCTGCTCCTAGTCTGGAGAACATGCGCTGCCGGCTCAGGCCGGGTTGCAGGTCAGCTTGATGCGCAGCTTGATGATGGCGCGGCCGAAGCTGGCGGTGAGGTTGCTGGACTTGCCGGCGGCGAGCACCGTCTTGCGCACCTTGGGCGACTCCGGGCCGTTCTGGAACACCGCGGTGCAGGCCACGTCCTGCTTGCCGTAGTTCTGCAACAGCACGGCGCCCATGCTGTCGCCGATGTCCTGGGTCTGGACGTCGATCTCCGTGCCGTTGAGGGACTTCTCCACCTCGATCGGGTAGGCCAGGGCGGTCAACGGCAGCGACAGCAGCAACGCACAGCAGATTCTTTTCATGTGGCGGTCTCGCTCGGTTCAGGCAGAGCGCCAGATTAGACAAGAGGAGGCGAGGATGAAAGCGCCCCGCGTTACCCTGGATCAATGGCGCACGCTGCAGGCGGTGGTCGACCACGGCGGCTTCGCCCAGGCCGCCGAGGCCCTGCACCGCTCGCAGTCTTCCATCAGCTACACGGTGGCGCGCATGCAGGAGCAGCTCGGCGTGCCACTGCTGCGCATCGACGGCCGCAAGGCGGTGCTCACCGAGGCCGGCGAGGTGCTGCTGCGGCGCTCGCGGCAACTGGTGAAGAGCGCCGGCCAACTGGAGGAACTGGCCCACCACATGGAGCAGGGCTGGGAGCCGGAAGTGCGCCTGGTGGTGGATGCCGCCTACCCCACCCTGCGCCTGGTCCGCGCGCTGTCCGCGTTCGTGCCGCAGAGTCGCGGCTGCCGCGTGCTGCTGCGCGAGGAAGTGCTGTCCGGCGTCGAGGAAGCGCTGCAGCAGGGCCATGCGGACCTGGCCATCAGCGGGCTGAACATCGCCGGCTACCTGGGCGCCGACCTGTGCACCGTGGAATTCGTCGCCGTGGCCAACCCCGACCATCCCTTGCACCGCCTGCAGCGCGAGCTGACGCACCAGGACCTGGAAAGCCAGATGCAGGTGGTCATCCGCGACTCCGGCCGCCTGCAGCCGCGCGACGTCGGCTGGCTGGGCGCCGAGCAGCGCTGGACGGTGGGCAGCCTGGCCACCGCCGCCACCTTCGTCGGCAACGGCCTGGGCTTCGCCTGGCTGCCGCGGCACATGATCGAGCGCGAACTGCGCGACGGTTCGCTCAAGCCGCTGCCGCTGACCCAGGGCGTCACCCGCGAGAGCCGCTTCTATCTTTACCCGAACAAGGAAAAACCCCTGGGCCCGGCCACGCAGATCCTCGTCGAACTGCTGAAGACCTTCGCCAACGTGCCCCTGGACGCCCCCTTCGCCGCGCCGCCGAGCGCCTGACCGGAGAACCTCCGATGCCCTACCTGCACCACGACGGCCAGCGCCTGTACTTCGAGGACAGCGGCCAGGGCACGCCCGTGCTGCTGGTGCACGGCCTGGGCTCGAGCAGCCGCGACTGGGAGTACCAGGTGCCGGAGCTGCTCCGGCGCCACCGGGTGATCGCCCTCGACGTGCGCGGCCACGGCCAGTCCGACAAGCCCCGCGAGCGCTACAGCATCGCCGGCTTCGCCGAGGACGTGGCGGCGCTGATCGAGGAACTGCGCCTGGCCCCGGTGCACCTGGTGGGCATCAGCATGGGCGGGATGATCGGCTTCGAGCTGGCCACCCGCCGGCCGGAACTGCTCAAGAGCCTGACCATCGTCAACAGCGCCCCGGAAGTGAAGCCGCGCACCCTGCGCGAATACCTGGAAGTGGCGCGCCGACTGTTCCTCGCCCACGTGCTGGGCCTGGACACCGTGGGCAAGGCCCTGGGCAAGCTGCTGTTCCCCAAGCCGGAGCAGGCCGACCTGCGGCGCAAGATCGAGCAGCGCTGGCCGCAAAACGACAAACGCGCTTACCTTTCCAGCCTGCACGCCATCATCGGCTGGGGTGTGCAGGAGCGCCTGGGGCGCATAACCTGTCCGACACTGGTGGTCAGCGCCGACCGCGACTACACCCCGGTGACGCTCAAGCAGGCCTACGTGGAGCGCCTGCCCAACGCGCGCCTGGTGGTGATCGAGGATTCGCGCCACGCCACCCCGCTGGACCAGCCGCAAGCCTTCAACAGCACCCTGCTCGACTTCCTCGAGCAGGTAGACCATTCCTAAAACACCTCAGGAAACATCCGCAAAATGACCCTGTTCAAACGCTTCCTGCTCGCCGCCTGTACCCTCGTCCTGGCCACCTCGGCGCTCGCCGCCGACCCGGCGAAACCCCACGTGCTGCTCTCCACCACCCTGGGCGAGATCGAGGTGGAACTCGACAGCGCCAAGGCGCCGATCAGCGTGAAGAACTTCCTCGGCTACGTCGACAGCGGCTTCTACAACGGCACCATCTTCCACCGGGTGATCCCCGGCTTCATGGTGCAGACCGGCGGCTTCACCGAGAAGATGCAGGAGAAGGACACCGGCGAGCCGATCAAGAACGAGGCCGACAACGGCCTGCTCAACGCCCGCGGCACCCTGGCCATGGCCCGTACCAGCGACGTGAACTCGGCCACCAGCCAGTTCTTCGTCAACCTGACCGACAACGACTTCCTCGACCACGGCCAGCGCGACTTCGGTTACGCCGTGTTCGGCAAGGTCGTGCGCGGCATGGGCGTGGTCGACATGATCGCCAAGGTGCCCACCACCAACCGCGGCATGTACCAGAACGTGCCCGCCGAGCCGGTGGTCATACTCTCCGCCAAGCGTCTCTGAGAATCCCCGATTCCCACGCTGACGGAGGCCTGAAACGGCGGGCCCAGGACGGGCCCGCGACAACCGAGAGACATCATGCTCTACCGCCGCTTCGAAAAGCTCATCGACCCCTTCCGCGACGCCCCCGAGCACATGCCGCCGGCCGACGTCTGGCGCTTCTACACCTACTACCTGCGCCAGGTCTGGCCGGTGTTCTCGATCCTGCTGGTGGTCGGCCTGATCGTCGCCCTGATCGAGGTGGCGCTGTTCAGCTACCTGGGGCGCATCGTCGACCTGGCGCAGAACACCGCGCCCGCCGACTTCTTCCGCCTGCACGGCAACGAACTGGCCTGGATGGCCGTGGTGGCGCTGGTGCTGCGCCCGCTGTTCAACGCCCTGCACGACATGCTGGTGCACCAGAGCATCAACCCCAGCATGACCAACTTGATCCGCTGGCAGAACCACCGCTACGTGCTCAAGCAGAGCCTGGGCTTCTTCCAGAACGACTTCGCCGGGCGCATCGCCCAGCGCATCATGCAGACCGGCAACTCGCTGCGCGACTCGGCGGTGCAGGTGGTGGACGCCCTCTGGCACGTGGCGATCTACACCATCAGCGCCCTGGTGCTGTTCGCCGAGGCCGACTGGCGGCTGATGATCCCCCTGGTGCTCTGGGTGATCGCCTACGTCGGCGCCCTCGCCTACTTCGTGCCGCAAGTGAAGCGCCGCTCGGTGGCCGCCTCGGACTCGCGCTCCAAGCTGATGGGGCGCATCGTCGACGGCTACACCAACATCACCACCCTAAAGCTGTTCGCCCACACCCGCCAGGAAGAGGACTACGCCCGCGAAGCCATCGCCGACCAGACGCACAAGGCCCAGCGCGCCGGGCGCGTGGTGACCTCCATGGACGTCAGCATCACCATCATGAACGGCATCCTCATCGCCGGCACCACGGGCCTGGCCCTATGGCTGTGGAGCCAGGAGCTGATCTCGGTGGGCGCCATCGCCCTGGCCACCAGCCTGGTGATCCGCATCAACAACATGTCCGGCTGGATCATGTGGGTGGTCGGCGGCATCTTCGAGAACATCGGCCAGGTGCAGGACGGCATGCAGACCATCGCCATCCCCCGCCAGGTGGTCGACGCGCCCGACGCCAAGCCGCTGGTGGTGACGCGCGGCGAGGTGCGCTTCGACGAGGTGGACTTCAGCTACGGCAAGGGCAGCGGCCTGATCCAGGGCCTGGACCTGGTGGTGCGCCCGGGCGAGAAGATCGGCCTGGTCGGGCCCTCCGGCGCCGGCAAGTCGACCCTGGTCAACCTGCTGCTGCGCCTGTATGACCTCGAAGGCGGGCGCATCCTGATCGACGACCAGGACATCGCCCACGTGACCCAGGAGAGCCTGCGCGCGCAGATCGGCATGGTCACCCAGGACACCTCGCTGCTGCACCGCTCAATCCGCGACAACCTGCTCTACGGCCGCCCCGGCGCCAGCGAGGAGGAGTTGCAGGAGGCGGTGCGCAAGGCCCGCGCCAGCGAGTTCATCCCGCAGCTGTACGACGCCCAGGGCCGCACCGGCCTCGACGCCCACGTCGGCGAGCGCGGCGTGAAGCTCTCCGGCGGCCAGCGCCAACGCATCGCCATCGCCCGCGTGCTGCTCAAGGACGCACCGATCCTGATCCTCGACGAAGCCACCTCGGCGCTGGATTCGGAAGTGGAATCGGCCATCCAGGAAAGCCTGGAGACGCTGATGCAGGGCAAGACGGTGATCGCCATCGCCCACCGCCTCTCCACCATCGCCCGCATGGACCGCCTGGTGGTGCTGGAACACGGCCGCATCGTCGAAAGCGGCAGCCACGCCGAGCTGATCGAACACGGCGGCCTCTACGCCCGCCTGTGGCGCCACCAGACCGGCGGGTTCGTGGGGGTGGATTAACCAACAATCCCCCTGTAGGAGCGCGCCCTGCGCGCGATTTCGCGGGCAGGGCCCGCTCCTACAGGGCAGGCAGCGCATTCGGTAGCGGCCAGCGCTCTTTCCTCAGGGGTTGGAAGCGATATTCAGTCCTTTCCCCTGAGGACTGAATATGGACGAGCAATCCCCAGGCCATTCGGCGCTGCGCAAAGGTCGGTTTTCCCAGCCTCATACGACCTACCTGGTTACGACCACCACATACGACCGCACACCCATTTTTCGCTGCTTTCCTGCCGCCTGTGCGGCAGCGCGCTGCTTCGGCGACCCGAGGCTCCTCGACGACTGCCATATGCTGGCTTGGGTACTGATGCCCGACCATGCCCACTGGCTGCTCCAGATCGGTTCTGGGGCGAGCTTGAACAGTCTTGTGAACCGTCTGAAATCATGCAGTGCCCGGCACGTGAACCAGTGCCTGGGCAGGTCCGGAACACTATGGGCACGGGCGTATCATGATCGCGCACTGCGCCGAGACGAGGACCTGCGTGCCGCCGCACGCTACGTCGTCGCCAATCCCCTACGTGCCGGCCTGGTGGCCAAGGTTGGCGACTACCCCTTCTGGAACGCGGTCTGGCTGTAGGAGCGCGCCCTGCGCGCGAAATCGCGGGCAGGGCCCGCTCCTACAGGTTGACGCCGAATCTCCTGCCCAGCCCATTCGCAAAGCACCACACCTTGTAGGAGCGCGCCCTGCGCGCGAATCGCGGGCAGGGCCCGCTTACAGGTTGACGCCGAATCTCCTGCCCAGCCCATTCGCAAAGCACCGCACCTTGTAGGAGCGCGCCCTGCGCGCGAATCGCGGGCAGAGCCCGCTCCTACAGGATTCCTGCGGCATATCGCTCTGTCCGTTAATGAAGCCTTAAGCCTCCATCCCGAACCCTGCGACAAGTCGCCGCATCACCCCGGTCGATGATCATTAGCAAGCACATCAATTTCTCGCGTGGGGTGGTTCGGTGGTCATATCTGTTCCACGCCCCGCCACGCGGTGGACGCCTGACGCATCGCCCCCTGCCCGCCCCCGGACCCGCGGCCAGACATCGGATGCCAGTGCTCCAGGGCGGGGCTTCATCCCCTTCGCTATGAGGACCACCAGAATGAAGATTGCTTCTGTCGTATCGGCGGTGCTTTCCAGCCTCGCTCCCATGGTCTTCGCCCAGGACGCGATCAAGGAGCCGGGCGCCGACCTTCCGACGGTCGAATATCACTACGGCATGTCGCTGGATATCGACAAGGTGCTGCACCGTACCGACAACTCGCACAAGGTGGGCATGGTCCCCGCCTACCTCGTGTATCAGGACCACGAGGGCACCACGCACCGCGTGCGCTTCCTCGAATGGGGCGGCCAGGCGAGCCACGTCTGAGCCCCCGACCCGGTCTCGGTCCCTGGCCGACTTGGCCACCCCGCGAGCCTGTCGTAGCGGCCGGGGGCCGACCTTCTACCCGACTTTCCCTTACTCCGCCTGCCGGTAAGGCAGCGCCGCCCGCGCCTCCTCGGCGTAGGCGCGGATGCCGGCGCGTTCCTGGGCGAGGAAATCGTCCACCACGGCGCGCAGGCCCGGGTGCCCCAACTGGTGCCAGGAGCGCGTGAGCACCGGCTCGAAGCCGCGGATCAGCTTGTGCTCGCCCTGGGCGCCGGCGTCGAAACGGCGCAGCCCGGCGGCCAGGGCATAGTCCAGGCCCTGGTAGAAGCAGGTCTCGAAGTGCAGGCGGTCGTACTCCGCCAGGCAACCCCAGTAGCGCCCGTAGAGGGTGTCGCCATCCACCAGGCTGAAGGCCATGGCCACCGGCCGGCCGTTGCGGCGGGCGAAGACCACGCGGATCGCCTCGCCCATGCGCTCGGCCAGCAGGCTGAAGAACTCGCGCGTCAGGTACGGCGCCTGGCCGCGCACCTCGTAGGTGCTGGCGTAGCAGGCGTAGACGAAGTCCCAATCGGCCTCGGCCAGTTCGGGTCCCTCCATCCAGCGGAACTCCATGCCCTGCCCCGCCACCTGCTCACGCTCCTTGCGCAGTTGCTTGCGCTTGCGCGAGGCCAGTGCATCGAGGAAGTCCTGGAAATCCCGGTAACCGCGGTTGAACCAGTGGTACTGGCAGCCCAGGCGTTCCAGCCAGCCGCCCTGCGCGGCGATCAGCCCGTCGGCGCGCGGGTCGGTGAAGTTCACGTGCACGCCGGACCACACGCCTTCCGCGGTGCCCTCGGCCAGCACGCCCAGCAACTCGGCGATGCCCTCGTCCGAGCCCAGCAGGCGCGCACCGCTCACCGGCGAGAAGGGCACGCCCACCAGCAGCTTGGGGTAGTAGCGGATGCCGGCGCGCTGGCAGGCGTCCGCCCAGCCCCAGTCGAACACGTATTCGCCATAGGAATGCGCCTTCACATAGGCCGGCAGCGCCGCGCACAGCCGCCCGGCGTCGTCGAGCAGCACATGGTGCGCCGGGCGCCAGCCGGTGCGCGCGGTGACGCTGCCGCTGTCCTCCAGGCTGGCGAGGAAGGCGTGGCGCAGGAACGGCTGGGCGTCCGGCAGCAGGGCGTCCCACTGGCCGGGCGCGAGGTCGCCGAGGCGGGAAAGTCTATGGATAGGCATGCCGACAGTCTGGCGCCGGGCGCGGCGGAAGAAAAGTGCCGCGGCGCCCTTCGTCGCCCCGTCCTTGCACGGCCGGCCCGCTGTTCTAAGGTGGGGATACGCGAAAGCACAGGCCCCGCCACCGGCGGGACAGCCACGCCAGAGCGGCGCGGCGCCTGGCGCCGGCAATGGCGCAGGCGGCGCCCCCTGGCCCGACAGCGAGGTCCATGCCATGCAAACCCTGCAATGCACCCATCGCGACTACACCATCATCGCCCGCGTCTTCGAACACCCGGGGCTGCCCACGCCCTATGCCGGCGGCTGCCAGATCATCGCCCCGGACGGACGCAGCACGCGGCGCCAGCCGCTGCCGACGAAGATGGCCTTCCTCGCCGACCTGGACGCCGCGCAGCACGCCTCCATCGCCCACGGCAAGTGGCTGGTGGACCAGAGCCTGGACAGCGACCGCGACCTGTTCCACTAGGCCTCAGTCGACCAGGGCCTCGGCCTCGGTCATGCCACCCGGCTCGCCGAGCGGCCGCTGCAGGGCCAGGAACTGCTGCGCCGAGAGCCGCCAGGACTGCCCGGCGGCCCACTCGGCGCAGGCCTGGCGGTCCAGCGCCAGGGCGCGCAGGCAGGCCTTGCGCAGGTCGCTATCGATGGCGCCAGTGACGCCCTCCTCCAGCACGTCCAGCGGGCCCGGCACCGGGAAGGCGGCCACCGGCGTGCCGCAGGCCAGGGCTTCGTACATCACCAGGCCGAGGGTGTCGGTGCGCGAGGGGAACACCAGCACGCTGGCCGCGCAATAGGCCTCGGCCAGCGCCTCGCCATGGCGGTAGCCGAGGAATTCCACCTGGGGATAACGCGCCTGCAGCTCGCCGCGTGACGGGCCGTCGCCCACCACCCGCTTGAGCCCGGGCAGGTCCAGGTCGAGGAAGGCTTCCAGGTTCTTCTCCGGCGCCAGGCGCCCGACATAGAGGAACACCGGGCCCTCGGCAGGCCCCGGTCCCGCCCGGAATTGCGTGATATCCACGCCCTTGCGCCACAACTCCAGACCTTGCACGCCCCAATCGGCGAAGGCGCCACGCATACGCTCGCTGCTCACCAGCACCGCCGCGCTGGGCGCGTGGAAGCGGCGCAGCACGGCGTAGCCGAAGGACAACGGCAACCAGGCCCAGCGGTTGTTCAGGTATTCCGGGAAGCGCGTGTGGATCGCCGTGGTGAAGGCCAGGCCACGGCGCAACAGCCAGCGTCGCGCGGCCCATCCCAGCGGCCCCTCGGTGGCCAGGTGCACGCAGTCCGGGGCGAAGGCCTCGATGGCCGGGCCGACCTTCCACAGGTCCCAGGCCAGGGGGATTTCCGGGTAGCTCGGGCAGGGCCGGCTGCGGAACTCGGCCGGCGACAGCAGGCGCACCTGGTGCCCCATCGCTTCCAGTTCGGCGACCAGCGCACGCAGGCTGGTCACCACGCCGTTCACCTGCGGCGCCCAGGCGTCGCTGACGATCAGCAGCCTCATGCCGCCGACTCGGCGACGATGGCCTCGCTGGCGTGCTGGAGCTGCTCCTCGGCCAGGCGGTAGAGCTGGATGCTGCCGTCCCAGTGCTCGATCAGCGCCGTGCAGGATTCCACCCAGTCGCCGCAGTTGAGGTACTCCACCTCGCCGATCCGGCGGATCTCCGCGTGGTGGATATGCCCGCAGACCACGCCGTTCAGCCCACGCTTGTGGACTTCGTGGGCGATGGCCTCCTCGAAGTCGCTGATGAAGTTCACCGCGGTCTTCACCTTGTGCTTCAGGTACGCCGACAGCGACCAGTAGCCATAGCCGTAGCGGCTGCGCCAGTGGTTCAGCCAGCGGTTGAGGGTCAGGGTGAACTCGTAGGCCGAGTCGCCGAGGAACGCCAGCCAGCGGTGGTAGCGGGTGATGACGTCGAACTGGTCGCCGTGGATCACCAGCAGGCGGCGGCCGTCGGCGGTGGTGTGCTCGATCTCGTCGACCAGGCGGATGTTGCCCAGCAGCAGCGTGGAATAGCGGCGCAGGAACTCGTCGTGGTTGCCGGTGACGTAGATCACCTCGGTGCCGCGCTTGCTCATGGTCAGCAGGCGGCGGATCACGTTGGTGTGCGCCTGCGGCCAGTAGATGCCGCCGCGCAGCTTCCAGCCGTCGATGATGTCGCCCACCAGGTAGATGCGCTCGGCGTGGTAGCGCTTGAGGAAGCCCGCCAGGTGCTCGGCCTGGCAGTCGCGCGTGCCCAGGTGGACGTCGGATATCCACAGGGTGCGCACCCGTTGTTTCTTGGTCGGCATCAGGCGTTGGGCGCTGGTCATGGGCGGCCTCCGGCGGGGTTTAGTCGATTTTCCGGCCCGGCGGTGACCCGCGCGTGACGGCCGCGCGACAGTCCCGTGACAGCCTACGCCGCGCTAGACTGTGGGCCTGCCCCCGGAGCCCGCCATGAGCCAGATCCTCTCCCTGCGCCGCTACAGCCACGAGCACCTCGCCCACAGCCACGACCACGCGCAACTGGTCCTGGGGCTGTCCGGCGACCTGGAATTCGAGGTCGGCGGCCTGGGCAGCCGCGTCACCCGCCAGCACTTCGCGGTGGTCCCGCGCGGCGCGCACCACGCCTGCGCCGCCCCCGGCGGCAGCCAGTGCCTGGTGTTCGACCTGGAGGACGAGGACCTGCTGCTGCGCGGCCTGGGCGAACACGCACAGAGCATCCGCCGCCTGCTGGAACGCCCCGCCGCCCTGGCCCTGAATCCGGCCCAGGGGCAACTGGTGCACTGGCTGGCCGCCAGCCCCCTGCAGGACCCGGTGATCGCCCGCCAGGGCGCCCTGCTGCTGCTCGCCAGCCTGGCCGGCATGCACGCCGCCGAGGAGCCGTCGCGCCTGCCGCTGGCCAGCCTGGACGCCTACGTCGACCGCCACGCCGGGCACCCGCTGCAGGTCGCCGACCTGGCGCAGCTGGCCGGGCTGTCGGCGGCGCGCTTCCACACCCGCTTCCTCGCCGAAACCGGGCAGACGCCCATGGACTACGTGCGCCAGCGCCGCCTGCAACTGGGCCGCGAACTGCTCTGCGCCACGCACCTGGCGGTGGGCGAGATCGCCGCGCGGGTCGGCTACGCCTCGCAGAGCGCCTTCACCGCCGCACTGGTCCGCCAGTTCGGCAGCACGCCGCGGCAGATCCGCCGCGAGGCGCGCGACAATTCCCGCTAGCCGCGCGACAGACAAACGCCCCGCCACGCCCTAGACTGCCGCCCCATCATTGAGCAGATGAGCTGAGGAGATCGGCGATGTCGGCAGAGACCATCGAGTGGCAGGATTTCGAACGCGTCGAACTGCGCGTGGGCACCATCGTCCACGCCGAACCCAACAGCAAGGCGCGCAAGCCGGCGTACATCCTGCAGGTCGACCTCGGCCCGCTGGGGCTGAAGACCTCCAGCGCACAGATCACCGCGCACTATTCCCTCGACGAACTGCTCGGCCGCCAGGTCCTGTGCGTCTGCAACTTCGCCCCCAAGTCCATCGCCGGGGTGCGCTCGGAAGTGCTGGTCACCGGCGTCTACGACAGCGACGACAAAGTGGTGCTGGCCGGCTTCGACAAGCCGCTGCCCAACGGCGCGCGCCTGGCCTGAGGCCTTCAACCGCCAGGCGACTGGCTCATCGAGCACCTGCGATCCCGCGATAGATAGAGAAGCAATGCGCGTTCCCCGACTGACACCCCGCTCGGCCCTGATCGGCCTGCACGTAGGCGCCCTGATGTTCGGCCTGAGCGGCATCTTCGGCAAACTCATCCTCGCCGCCCCGCTGGTGATCGTCTTCGGCCGCGCGCTGTTCGGCCTGGCGGCCCTGGGCGGCGCCTTCGCCGGGCACCTGGCGGCGCAACCGCGGCCAAGTCTGCGCCAGGCCGCCGCGCTGGCCGGCAGCGGGCTGCTGCTGTGCGCGCACTGGCTGACCTTCTTCCTCGCGGTGAAGGTGGGCAACGTCGCCGTGGCCACCCTGGGTTTCGCCAGCTTCCCGGCCTTCACCGTGCTGCTGGAAGGGCTGCTGTTCCGCGAACGCATCCGCCGCGCCGAGTACCTGGTGGTGGGGCTGGTGTGCCTGGGCCTGGTGCTGGTGACGCCGAACCTGGACTTCAGCCAGGGCGCCACCGCCGGGCTGTTCTGGGGCATCGCCTCCGGCCTGCTGTTCGCCCTGCTGTCGCTGGCCAACCGCGCCAGCGTGCGCGGGCTGGACCCGATCCTCTCGGCCTTCGCGCAGAACCTCACCATCGTCCTCTGCCTGGCACCGCTGGCCCTGTTCGAACTGCCCAGGGTGCGCGCGCTGGACTGGCTGTGGCTGGTACTGCTGGGGATGCTGTGCACGGGCGTGGCGCACAGCCTGTTCGTCGCCAGCCTGCAGTTGATCAAGGCGCGCACCGCGGCGGTGATCTTCGCCCTGGAGCCGGTCTACGGCATCGCCTTCGCCGCCGTGCTGTTCGGCGAACAGCCGAGCCTGCGGATGCTGGCCGGTGGCGCGCTGATCATCTTCGCCACCTTCCTCAGTGCGCGTAGTGCGGCTTAGCCTGTGCTGCCGGGACGTCCGGCGTGGCCGGTGAATCCAATCGCGGACGGAGTCCGCTACGGTTCCGGGAAAGCCCCGTAGGATGGGTTGAGCGAAGCGATACCCATCACCATGGCCCGATGGGTTTCGCTTCGCTCAACCCATCCTACGAAAAGCACCTCGACGCAGATAGTTGCTCCTACGCCCGCTTCCCTTGAGCCGCAGGAGCGGACCCTGTCCGCGAATATCCGTGGTTGAAAACAGCGGATAACGCCGTAGACGTTTCAGGATGGCTCCGGACTCAGCCCCGCTCCGAACGGCCCCCTCGCCCTCCGGGAGAGGGCTGGGGTGAGGGCATGATTCCGCTCCAATAGCGTCGGGAAAAATAAGAAGGCCGCCCCGCAGCATGCGTAACCCGACTCCTTGCCCTGGGGAGGGATTGCCAAGGAATCACCGCACGATTGCCTGCGAAGCGGCCTGTTCGGTCCGGCCCGGGGCCGGTTGTTTCAGTTGATGCTGTAGCCGCGCCCGTTCAGACAGGCGCCCAGCGCCCGCCGGTAGGTATCCGCCACGCCCGGTGCCGGCGCCTGGCTGGCCGCGGCCGGGTCGAAGCCGCTCTGGCCAACGGCCCAGGTGTGGCACTCGTAGCGGTCGCGGCTCTGCTGGTCGGGCGTCTGCCCGCGCGCCGGGTAGGCGATCACGTCGTAGCTCACGCCTGCCGGCGCCTGCTGCACCGCCGGCGGCGGCTCCACCACCACGTATTCGCGACGGTCGGCGTTCCACAGGTAGTAGGTGCCCGCAGCGACGAAATAGAGCGCACTGCCGATCCACAGCGACCGCGCATAATCCGGCAGGCCATGGCCATGCCCGGGGCCCGGCCCCCAGCCATGCCCCGGGCCGGGACCATAACCGGGCGGTCCGGCCACGGCGGCGGCCGACAGGCTCAGGGCCAAGGCAGCGGCGATCGACTTGAACACGGCTTGCGACGACATCTTGATTGCACCTCCGGACACGGGCGCCCAAGCACCCGCCTTTCATGGTGCCTATCATCGCTCGTCCGGGGCCTGTCGGTTGTCAGCGCTTGGTAAAGACTGGGTAAAACAACCGATACATCCGCAACACGGATTACGGATGGAAAAGAGTTCGGCTGCTCAGGCCGCTTCCTGTTCCAGCAACCACCGGCAATAACGCTCCACCCCCTCCTCCACGCCCAGCATGGGCGCACGGTAGCCGGCCTCGCGGAGGAAGGCGATGTCGGCGCAGGTGTAGCACTGGTACTTGCCGCGCAGGTTGTCGGGGAATTCGACGTATTCCAGCAGCCCCTGGGCGATGGCCTGCTGCAGGTACAGCGGCGGTTGGTCCTGCTGCGCGCGCAGGCTGTTGATCACCGCCAGGGCCACGTCGTTGAAGGGCTGGGCGCGGCCGCTGCCGAGGTTGAAGATGCCGCTGCGGCCGGGGTTGTCGAGGAAGTGCAGGTTGACCCGCGCCACGTCGTCCACGTAGACGAAGTCGCGCAGGTGGCCGCCGGCCGGGTAGTTGCCGTATTCGCCGAACAGTTGCACCTTGCCGCTGGCGCGGAACTGCTCGAAGCAGTGGAAGGCCACCGAGGCCATGCGCCCCTTGTGCTGCTCGCGCGGGCCGTAGACGTTGAAGTAGCGCAGCCCGACGATCTGGCTGCGCGCCTGCGGCAGGGCGCGGCGCACGCGCTGGTCGAAGAGGAACTTGGAGTAGCCGTAGGCGTTCAGCGGCCGCTCGTACTCGCGCAGCTCGCGGAAGTCGCGGCCGGCGCCATACACCGCCGCCGAGGAGGCGTAGATGAACGGTACGCCGAGCTTCAGGCTGGCTTCCAGCAGGTCGCAGCTGTAGCGGTAGTTGTTGTCCATCAGGTAGCGGCCGTCGCCTTCCAGGGTGCTGGAGCAGGCGCCCTGGTGGAACAGCGCGCGGACCACGCCGAAGCCGCCGCGGGCGTAGCGCTCGACGAAGTCGCGCTTGTCCAGGTAGTCGGCGATGTCGCAGTCGGCCAGGTTGCGGACCTTGTCGCCCTCGGTCAGGTCGTCGACCGCGATGATGTCGGTTTCACCACGCCGGTTCAGCGCCTTGACGAGGTTGCTGCCGATGAAGCCGGCCGCCCCGGTGACGATGATGCTCATGTGGCAACCCTCCCCTGGGGAGAATGAGTTGCCCACAGGCTATTGCGCGCGCCGCCGGCAGCCTTTGATATAAGGCAGGAAAAGATAGCTCACTAACGGAATACCCGACTCACGGCCGGTCGTTGTGCCCCAGGTCGCGCTGCGGGTCGATGCGGTCGCGGACCCGCTGCTTGAGCACCTTGGCCTCGGGGAAGCCGCCGTCGGCCTTGCGCTCCCAGATCTGCTCGCCGTCGCAGGTGATGCGGAACACCCCGCCGGTGCCGGGCTCCAGGCTCACCCGGGCGAGGTCGTCGGCGAAGGTGCTGAGCAGTTCCTGGGCCAGCCAGGCGGCGCGCAGCAGCCACTGGCACTGGGTGCAATAGGTGATGACGATTTCCGCTCTGGGCTGGCTCATGGCGACCGGGCTCCTGCTCTGGGATGCCTATAATAGCCGCCTGGAAGCCCGATCGGACCCCGCCCCATGCGCCGCCTGCTGTTCGCCCTGCTGCTGTTCCTTCCGCTGTCCACCCTCGCCGCCGGGCACCCGCCGAAGATCGGCCTGGTGCTGTCCGGCGGCGCCGCCCGCGGCCTGGCCCACATCGGCGTGCTCAAGGCCCTGGACGAACAGGGCATCCACATCGACGCCATCGCCGGGACCAGCATGGGCGCGGTGGTCGGCGGGCTCTACGCCGCCGGCTACACGCCCAAGGAGCTGGAGCGCATCGCCCTCGGCCTGGACTGGCAGCAGGCGCTGTCCGACTCGCCGCCGCGGGTGGACGTGCCCTTCCGGCGCAAGCAGGACGACCGCGACTTCCTGGTCAAGCAGAAGCTCAGCTTCCGCGACGACGGCTCCCTCGGCCTGCCACTGGGCGCCATCCAGGGGCAGAACCTGACCATGCTCCTGGAAAGCCTGCTGGTGCACACCAGCGGCACCCGCGACTTCGACAAGCTGGCCATCCCCTTCCGCGCCGTGGCCACCGACATCGCCACCGGCGAGAAGGTGGTGTTCGACCGCGGCCACCTGCCCCAGGCGATCCGCGCCAGCATGTCGATCCCGGCGGTGTTCGCCCCGGTGGAGGTCGACGGCAAGCTGCTGGTGGACGGCGGCATGGTCGACAACATCCCGGTGGACGTGGCGCGCAGGATGGGCGTCGACGTGGTCATCGTGGTCGACATCGGCAACCCGCTGCTGGAGCGCAAGCAACTGACGACGGTGGTCGACATGCTCAACCAGTCGGTCACTCTGATGACGCGCAAGAATTCCGAGGCGCAGCTGGCTACCCTCAAGCCCGACGACGTGCTCATCCAGCCGCCGCTCAGCGGCTACAGCTCCACCGACTTCGGCCGCGTGCCGCAACTGATCGACGCCGGCTACCGCGCCACCAGCATCCTCGCCACGCGCCTGGCGGCCCTGCGCAAACCCCGCGACCAGGAGGCCGTGGCCCTGGCCGAGGCGCGCACGCCGGACGAGCGCACCCCGGTGATCGGCAGCATCCGCGTGGAGAACGACTCCAAGGTCGGCGACGAGGTGATCCGCCACTACATCCGCCAGCCGCTGGGCCAGCCGCTGGACCTGGAGCGCCTGCAGAGCGACATGAGCACCCTCTACGGCCTGGACTACTTCGACCAGGTGCAATACCGCGTGGTCCGCGAGAAGGACGGCAACGCCCTGGTCATCCACGCCCTGGGCAAGCGCAGCGGCACCGACTACCTGCGCCTGGGCCTGAACCTGTCGGACGACCTGCGCGGCGACAGCACCTTCAACGTCGGCGCCAGCTACCGTGTCAACGGCATCAACCGCCTCGGCGCGGAATGGCTGACGCGCCTGCAGATCGGCGACCAGCAGGAACTCTACAGCGAGTTCTACCAGCCGCTGGACGCCGGCTCGCGCTACTTCGTGGCGCCCTACCTGTTCAACGAGGCGCGCAACGTCGAGGCCACCGACAACGACGACCCCATCGCCGAATACCGCCTGGAGCGCTACGGCTACGGCCTCAACCTCGGCCGGCAGATCGCCAACAACGGCGAGATCCGCCTGGGCGTGGCCCAGGCCTTCGGCAAGGCCGACGTGCGCGTGGGCCAGCAGGACCTGCCGGACTTCCACTTCAACGAAGGCTACGCCGAGCTGAAGTACTCCTTCGACACCATGGACAACGTCGACTTCCCCCGCGAGGGCGAGGACATCCAGGCCGGCTACCGCGAGCACACGCCGTCGCTGGGCGACGACGACCGCTACCGCCAGTGGGAACTGCGTCTGGACAAGGCGCTGAGCAGCGGGCCGAACACCTGGGTGCTCGGCGGCGGCTACGGGCGCACCCTGGACGACGCCGACGTGGTGGTGTCGAGCTTCCTGCTCGGCGGCGCGCGCGAGCTCTCCGGCTTCCGCCAGGACGCCCTGGCCGGGCAGAACTACAGCCTCGGCCGGGTGATCTACTACCGGCGCATGACCGAGCGTTCGTTCCTGCCCCTGGACTTCCCCTTCTACCTCGGCGGCAGCCTGGAGCGCGGGCGGGTGTGGAACAACGACAACAGCTACGACACCGGCTACATCAACGCCATGAGCATCATGCTCGGCTTCGAGACGCCGCTGGGGCCGTTGTCGTTCAGCTACGGGCTCAACGATGCCGACGAGCATGCGGTGTACCTGAACCTGGGGCGGAATTTCTGAGGGAGCCCTGCCGTCCTCGGGCGCAGGTGTTCCGGCTGGCGGCGGATAACCGCGAACGGTTATTCGCCCTACGGTCGGACGCGGGTGTAGGAGCGACTGTCTTGCCGACTGCGCCAGGGCGCTCTTCGTAGGATGGGTTGAGCCTGCGAAACCCATGCGGCCACAGTGATGGGTATCGCTTCGCTCAACCCATCCTACGGTGTGTGTGGTGGTGTAGGAGCGCGCCCTGCGCGCGATATCGCGGGCAGGGCCCGCTCCTACAGGTCGCCGGGAGGCACGGTATTCCTTCCCCTGTAGGAGCGGACCTTGTCCGCGATAGCCGGACATCCCGGCGCGATTCGCGGATAAGATCCGCTCCTACCGTACGAGCGGGCACGGCTCGCTCCTACGAAGAGCCCTCCGGCGTGACCTGCAAGACAGTTGCTCCCCCGCGCCATTCCCCTCGGGATTGCGTGAGCAGGCCTGCGGCTCCCTCACCCTAACCCTCACCCGGAGGGAGAAGGGACCGTTCGGCGTGCTCGGGGAGATTGGAGTTAGCCGGAGAGTAAGGATTCTCCGGCTGAAACCTCACTCCCAGCCGGCACGTACTGCCCCCTCTCCCTCCGGGAGAGGGCTGGGGTGAGGGGAAAGCCCAACATCAAGTCTCACCGACTTCAGGCAACAAAAAGCCCGGCACAAGGCCGGGCTCCGGGTAAACCGGGGATGCTTCAGGCAATCCGCGCCAATAGCTCGCGGGCCTCTTCCTGTTCCTGCTTGTCGCCCTTTTGCAGCACTTGTTCGAGGATCCGGTAGGCCTCGTCGAGGTCGCCGCGGTCGATGCAGGCGCGGGCCTGGTCGAGGCTGGCCAGCAGCTTGTCCTGCTCGCCGCCGGAACGGCTCGGCAGGCCGAAGGCGCCGGCCTGCTCGTCGTCCAGGTCGAACTCGGTGACCTCGGGCAGCTCGCGCAGGTTGCTGCGGAAGTCCTTCAGCAGATCGTCGGTGTCGTCCTTGCCGACCTTGGCCGACGCACCCTTGGGCGAATCGAAGGCGTCCAGGCTGTTCCAGTCCAGGTCCAGGGACAGTTCGCCCAGGTTCAGGTCGCCGGCGTCGCTCAGCGGCGGCTGTGCCGGCGCGGGGTGCTCGCCGATGTCGCCCAGCTCCAGCCCGTCCCATTCGCCGAGGCCGTCGCTGATGGCCTGCTCGTCTTCGCGCTCGAGCATGGCGGGGTAGCGGGCCTTGAGCTGGTCGATCTGCTTCTGGTCGCCGCCCATCGCCTGCAACGCCCGCTCCTGCTCGCGGAAGGCGGCCCGGTCGCCGAGCTCGGCGAGCACCAGCAGTAGCTTCAGGCGCAGGTCGCGGCGCTGCGGTTCGGCGGCGACGGACTTGACCAGCATGTCGCGGGCCTGGCCGAAGCGGCCGTAGGCGATGTAGATGTTCGCCCCTTCCAGGCTGTCGCTGCTGGCAGCCGGCAGCCGTGCCAGGGAGGCTTCGTTGACACTGGCCAGCGGCTCGACGGCGGAAGCCACCACCGGCCTGGCCGGTGCTGCCGGGCGAGCCGGCGCCAGCGGCGGCAGGCTGACGGCCTCGGGCTGCGCCTGGGGCGGCTCGTCGCCGCTGGGCTTGCGCCGGCGCTTGTAGACCAGGCCCAGGGCCAGCACCAGGGCTGCCAGGGCGGCCCACGGCCAGTAGCGGCTCAGGGAAGCGTTTTCTTCATCCTGCGCGGCGGGCGCCTGGGGCGCCGGCTTGGCGGCTTCCGCCGTCGGCGCAGGCGCAGCAGCCGGTGCAGCCACAGGTGCAGCAGGCGCGGCTTCAGGCACCTGAGCGCTGGCCGGCGCGGCCGCTTGCTCGGCCTGGCGCCGGGCCAGTTCGGCCTGCAGGCTCTGCACCTGCTGGTCGCGGCTTTCCAGGGCCTTCTGCAGGGTGTCGAGCTGCTGTTGCAGGGTGTCCATGCGCTGGTTCAGGCGCTCGCGCTCGGCGGTCAGGTCGGCCAGTTGCCCCTGAGCCTGGGCCACAGTCGCCTCGCTCGGCACCGGCGCGGCAGGCGCGGCAGCAGCGGTGTTCGTGGCAACCGCAGGCGTTGCCTGGCCGGCGGGCAGCACCAGCGGGTAGCCGAGGCGCAGGCGGTGCGGGTTGCCGCCGATGAACGCCTGCGGGTTGAGCTGCTGCAGCTGGGCCATCAGCTCCTGGCGGGCGGCGCCCTTGGCGCCCAGGCGGCCGGAGATGCTCCACAGGGTGTCGCCCGCGGCGGTGGTGTAGCGCCCCTCGCCCGCAGCGATGGGCACGCTTGGAACGGGTGCCGGGCGTGCTGCCGTACTGCGCTTGGCCGGGCGGCTGGCTGCCGGTCCGCTGTCGGCGCCGCGCGTGGGAGCGCTCTGGGCATAGCTGCCGCCGGCATAGCCCGGCGGGTCGATCAGCAGCGTGTACTCGCGCAGCAGGCGGCCGTTGGGACGCTCCAGTTCGAGGAGGAAATTCAGGTAGGGCTCATGCACCGGCTGGGTGGAAACCACACGGATGTAACCGCGACCGTTACGGATCACCGGGGTGAAGCGCAGGTTCTGCAGGAAGGCGGTGCGGTCCACGCCCATGCGCTCGAAGGTGGCCATGTCGGCCAGGCGGGCGATGAGTTCGTCACTGCTCAGGTCGCCGGGCTGCAGCAGTTCGATCTCCGCATCCAGCGGCTGGTTCAGCGCCGAGCGCACGGTGATGTCGCCGAGCCCCAGAGCATGGGCCTGGGAAGTCATGAGTGCCGAGAGTACGGCCATTGCCAGCGGCAAGCGAGTGAGTCGAGCCATAGGTCCCATCCCAGTTGTGTCCAGGTCTGCAGGCCATCCTTGACCTCGCTGCGCGATCGGTCGTGCTGTCCATGCAATATAGACGCCCATCCGGGACGTGGGTTGGCCCGGCAACGCCATAAAGGCTCATTGCTATCACGATTAGGCGCAGGCCCCGTCTAGGTCAAGACAATTCGTCGGAAACCCGGCGAAAGGTCTGGGTACCACTCCGAACGGATGACGGCCCCCGTAGGAGCCGTCAGAAGTTTGGCAATTCTACTCGAAAAAGTGTGAAGAATCGCTCAGTTCTTTTCCAGGTTGGAGAGGATGCGGGAGAGGATTTTCTGACAGATTGCTATGTCCGACTCATCGATGCCGGCCAATACGTCATTGCGTACGCTGGCGGCGATGTTCTCGATGTCGGCGATCAGCACGTCGGCCTTGGGCGTCAGGCAGATGCGCTTGGCGCGGCGGTCCTCAGCCACCGCCTGGCGGCGCACCAGGCCCTGGGATTCGAGGCCGTCGAGCAGGCGCGCGAGGGTCGGGCCTTCGACGCCGACCGATTGCGCGAGCTCACGCTGGGTGGGGATGCCGGAATTGCGCGCCAGGTGCAACAGCACCAGCCAACGGGCCTGGGAAAGCCCCAGGTGGCTGAGGCGGCGGTCGAGTTCGGCGCGCCATGCACGCGAGGCCTGGGCCAGTTGGGTGCCGAAGTAGTGCTTGTCTTTATCTGTCATTGTGCTGCAGCAGTTTCAGGCTAATTGATTTGGCTAATTATTAGTCGGCTAATCAAGCCCGTACAATGACATTTTGTCGCAGGGCTTTACCCGTTCACCATTTGGCGTACTGGTCCTCGACGAAGCCCCAGAGGTCGTCGATGACCAGCGACGCGCGGCCATGGGGGCGCAGCTCGCCGCGGAAGCGCCCGAAGATCTGCTTGAAGTTGCTCGCCAGCAGGCCCAGGTTCAGACGTTCGCGATGCAGGCCGCGGGCCTCGAAGGTGAGGTCCACCTGGCCGTCGAAGGAGCGGATGCGCCAGGGGCCCAGCTCCCGGTCGCGGTCGAACTCGAAACGCACGCTGTCGACCTTGCACAGCTCGCCGTCGAGCCAGAAGCAGTTCTCGGTGAAGCTGGTCTCGTTGACCCCGCACGACAGGTTCAGCCCCACCCGCCTCCCCTGCGCTTCGCCGGACAGGCAGGCCCAGTTCCAGAAGGTCTCGCGGCGCATGTAGCCGGCCGACCAGTCGTGGTGGGCGAAGGCGTCGATGGCGCGCAGGTCGAAATCGCCCAGGGCGCTGCGCACCTGGCCCGCGCAGCGCACCCCGGCGACCTTGCGTGCGTATACCCAGCCGTTCACCGCCGCGGGCGTGCACAGGCTCATGGGCTGGAAGGCCGGCTCAGTCTCGTCGAAACAGGCGTCGATGCGCGTGCCGTCGTCCAGTTCCACCAGCAGGCGCTTGCGCAGCGGCCCGGCAGAGCTCTCCAGGCGCAGCCGGTTGCGCCCCTGGCGCAGTTCGCAGGCGCCGTCGTCCGGGCGCTGCGAGAAGCGCGTGCCCAGGCCCAGCGGGCATTTGAAGCGACGTTCGAGCATGCGCCCGCTGCACGGCTCGTAGAGGTAGACGAAGCCGACGGCCACCAGGCTCAGTTCGGCCAGGGCGCAGCCGCCGATCAGCTGCGGGCTGATCAGGCCGAAGTACTGGAACTGGTGGAAATTGCGCCACTTGCTCAGCGCGCCCAGCTTGCGCCCCATGGGCGAGCGGTAGTCGAAGTCGCGATGGTTGACGTCCTGCGGGGTCTCGGCGAACACCCCGTAGTGGGGCTGGCCGTTGGCCTGGATCAGTCGCTGCATGGCGGGCGCTCGGCTGCGGGGTCGGCGGCATCCTAGCACCGGCGTGCCAGCGGACGCAGTCACCGGCGGCGCCAGGACGGGGGACCGAATGGGTCAGGCCACCACCTGGTTGCGGCCGAAGGCCTTGGCCTCGTAGAGGGCGCGGTCGGCATGGGCGTATATCGCCTGCAGGGCCGAGGCGGCGCCGGGCTGCAGGCAGGAAACGCCGATGGACAGCGTCACCTCCGCCGCGGTGCTCGACCCCTCGTGGCTGATGCCCAGGCTCTGCACCGCCTGGCGCAGCACCTCGGCGCGCTGCCGGGCCTCGTCCAGGTCGGTGCCGTAGAGCAGCACGGCGAACTCCTCGCCGCCCAGGCGCACGGCCATGTCCAGCGGCCGCCGCGCGCTGGCCGCCAGGGCCCTGCCTATGCTGCGCAGCACCTCGTCGCCGGCCTGGTGACCGTAGCGGTCGTTGTAGGCCTTGAAGTGGTCGACGTCGCAGAGCAGCAGCGACAGCGGCGTGCCGTCGCGCTGGGCCTGGCGCCACAGGCGCTCCAGTTGGCGGTCGAAGCTGCGCCGGTTGTGCAGGCCGGTGAGGGCGTCGTGGTCGGCCATCTGGCGCATCAGCCGGCTGACCAGGAAGTGCTCGCGGGACTTGTACTCCAGCAGGTAGCAGCCCACCGCGCCGACCAGGTTGCCCAGCAGCAGGAACACCAGGTTGTTCAGCAGCTTGGCCGGCGCCAGGCCGGCGTAGAGTTCGCAGCCCAGGTAGGCCAGGAGGATCAGCGAGGCCGAGCCCAGCGCCTCGGAGAAGCGCAGGCCGACCAGGAAGTAGGCGGCCATGCTGACCAGCAGCAGGCCCTCGTAGGGATAGCCGGGATCGACGCGGTGGGCGATGCCCACCACCACGGCGGCGCCGATGCCCACGGCGAGGATGCAGGCGAGGCTCAGCGGCACCACCAGGCGCACGAAGCGCCGTTGCAGGATCAGCCCGCCGCAGACCACCAGCAGCACCAGCACCGCGGCGCGCACGGCGAGCATGCTCCAGTGCTCCGGCCCCGGGATCAGCAGCAGGTCGATGGCCGCCAGCGCCAGCCAGGCCAGCACGGCGAAGCCGAGGGCGCTGCACTTGAGGGCGAAGTTGTCTTCCAGCAGGTAGGCGCGGTACTCGCCTTCCACGGGCGCGTCGAAGCGCAGGCGGCGGAAACCGCGGGCGAGCTGTTCGGCGTAGGGGTTGGCGCGCACGTCGTCGAGCCAGGCATGTTGTGGCACGTCCGCCTCTTCTGGTGGAGGTCTTGGGCACACCTTAGCCCGTTGCGAAGCGCGTCACAAGTTTGTCGCCTCGAAACGCCACTTTTCTGTCAGCCATCAGAGCGCCAGCATGGCCGGCGCCGGTCTCAGACTTCCAGCTCGGCCTGCAGCGCGGCGCGCACGCAATGCAGCACGCCCTGCGGCACGCGGCCCTCGAAGCGCCCGGCCAGGGCCGCTACCGGCGGCAGCTCGCCGTCCTCTTCGAGGAAGGCATCCTGCACTTCGGCCAGCAGCTCCTCGGGCAGGTCCAGGGCCTGTTCCAGGCTCAGCTGCTGCGCGGCGATGGCCTCGGCCAGCAGGTTGTAGACGTTCTTCTCGGTGCAGTCGAGCTGGCGGGCGATCTGCGCCGGGGTCATGCCGGCGCGGGCCAGGCTGACCAGTTCGTGGCTGAGGTCGACCACCGGCGCTGGCGTGGCGGGCGCCGCCTCGGACTCGGTGAGCACGTCGAGGAAGGCCTGGCCGTAGCGCTCCAGTTTGCGCGCGCCGACGCCGCTGACCTGGGCCATGGCGGTGAGCGTGGTCGGCTGGCTGCGCAGCATTTCCAGCAGGGTGGCGTCGGGGAAGATGACGTAGGGCGGCACCGAATGTTCCTGCGCCAGCTTGCGCCGCAGGGTGCGCAGCGCTTCCCACATCTCGCGCTCTTCCTGGCGCACCAGCTGGCTGGCCGGGCTGGCGCCGCCGGAGGACGGGGACTTGCTGCGCTGCGGCTTGGGATCGCGGCGCAGGGCCAGCGTCTCCTCGCCACGCAGCAGCGGCCGGCAGGCCTCGGTCAGGCGCAGGCTGCCGTAGCCGTCGAGGTCGACGTCGGCCAGGCCGCGCGCCACCAACTGGCGGAACAGGGTACGCCACTCGTCCTCGGGGCGGCCCTTGCCGATGCCGAACACCGCCAGGTGCTGGTGGCCGAGGCTGCGCACCTTCTCGGTTTCCTTGCCCATCAGGATGTCCACCAGGTGGCCGACGCCGTAGCGCTGGCCGCTGCGGTAGATGGCCGACAGCGCCTGGCGCGCGGGCTCGGTGGCGTCCCAGGTCTCGACGCCATCGACGCAGTTGTCGCAATGCCCGCAGGGGTTGGGCATGACCTCGTCGAAGTAGGCCAGCAGCGCCTGGCGCCGGCAGCGCGGCTCCTCGCACAGGGCCAGCATGGCTTCGAGCTTGTGCCGTTCGACGCGCTTGTGGCGCTCGTCGCCCTCGGAGTTCTGCATCATCTGCCGCAGCAGCAGCACGTCCTGCAGGCCGTAGGCCATCCAGGCGTCCGCCGGCAGGCCGTCGCGGCCGGCGCGGCCAGTTTCCTGGTAGTAGGCCTCCAGGCTCTTGGGTAGGTCGAGGTGGGCGACGAAGCGCACGTTGGGCTTGTCGATGCCCATGCCGAAGGCGATGGTCGCCACCATGATCAGCCCTTCCTCGTTGAGGAAGCGCTTCTGGTGGAAGGCGCGCAGCTCGTTGGACAGCCCGGCGTGATACGGCAGCGCCGGGAAGCCCTGGTTGGAGAGGAACTCGGCGACCTCCTCGACCTTCTTGCGCGACAGGCAGTAGACGATGCCTGCGTCGCCGCGGCGCTCGGCGAGGAAGCCCAGCAGCTGCTTGCGCGGCTGCTCCTTGGGCACGATGCGGTAGAAGATGTTCGGCCGGTCGAAGCTGGAGAGGAACTGCTCGGCGTTCTGCAGGTGCAGGCGCTGGATCATCTCCTCGCGGGTGCGCATGTCCGCCGTGGCGGTCAGGGCGATGCGCGGCACGTCGGGGAACAGTTCGGCGAGCTGGCCCAACTGCAGGTATTCCGGGCGGAAGTCATGGCCCCATTGCGACACGCAGTGCGCCTCGTCGATGGCGAACAGGCCGACGTTCAGGCGCTGCAGGAAGTCCAGCATGCGCGGCTGCACCAGACGCTCGGGGGCGAGGTAGAGCAGTTTGATCTCGCCGCGCTGCAGGCGCGCGGCGATGTCTCGCTGCGCCTCAGGGCTGAGCGAGGAGTTCAGCGCGGCGACCGGCACGCCCAGCTCGTCGAGGGTGGCGACCTGGTCCTCCATCAGCGCGATCAGCGGCGAGACCACCACCGTCAGGCCCTCGCGCAGCAGCGCCGGGACCTGGAAGCACAGCGACTTGCCGCCGCCGGTGGGCATCAGCACCAGGGCGTCGCCGCCGCTGGCCACGCGTTCGATGATGCGCGCCTGGTTGCCACGGAAGGCGTCGTAGCCGAATACGTCTTTGAGGATGCGCTGGGCCTGGTCGAGCATGGGGGACTCCGTTTCGAGCCGGGCATTATACGCAAGCGGGGCGATGGGGGTGGGTCAGCCGTCGCAATGGATGGAGGCACCTGCTCTATTAGAGCGCCCTCTCCCTAACGGAAGAGAGCGCCGTTCGTGCCGCCGGGGCGTCCGGCGTGGCCGGAGAATCCAATCGCGGACAGAGTCCGCTCCTACGCCAGGCCTTCCCGGAACTGTAGGAGCGGGCCCTGCCCGCGATTTCGCGCGCAGGGCGCGCTCCTACATGGGAATGGTGCGGGTGGGCGGCGTAGGAGCGGCTCTCACCCGCGAATCGCGCCGATATGTCCGGCTATCGCGAACAGGGTCCGCTCCCACGAAAAGCAGAACCCTACGCCGGCCACCAAGCCCCGTGGCTGGCCCGCGGGCCGCGGAAAGACTACAATTCAGGCCCGCATCCCCGCCGAGGTAGTAACCGATGTCCTTCGCCGACCAACTGGCCCGCCTGCAAGCCTTTCTCGATGCCGACGACCTGCACGAGGAAGCCTTGGACTATGTCGCGGCCCACGGCTACCTGACCGCCTTGGCGATCTGCCCCGACCAGGTGCCCGACCGCGAGTGGATCGACGCGCTCTTCGCCGAGCCGCCGCACTATCGCAGCGACGCCGAGCGCGAGGAAATCGAGGGCAGCCTGCTGCTGCTCAAGGCGCACATCACCCGCCAACTGGCCGGCGACGAGGAACTGGAGCTGCCCTGCGAGCCCTACCTGGGCGACGAGCCGGACGACTCCGATATCCGCGGCTGGTGCATCGGCTTCATGGAAGGCGTGTTCCTGCGCGAAGCCGTGTGGTTCGAGCAGGCCGAGGAAGAAGTCAGCGAGCTGCTGCTGCCGATCATGGTCGGTTCCGGGCTGTTCGACGAGCAGCCGGAGTTCGACGAGATCGCCCGCGACCGCCACCTGGTGGACGACATGGTCGCGCAGATCCCCGAGCTGCTGACCAACCTGTTCCTGCTCTGCCAGGCCCCGGAAGAGAAGCCGGCGCTGCTCAAGCCCCGCCAACACTGATCCGGCGCCTATGGCAACGCGGGAAATCCGCCATAGCCGTCACGCCTGGGTGCGCTACCTGCTGCTGGCCGTCGGCTGGCTCAGCGTGGCGCTCGGCGTGGCCGGGATCTTCCTGCCGCTGCTGCCCACCACGCCCTTCCTGCTGCTCGCCGCGGCCTGCTTCATGCGCAGTTCGCAGCGCTTCTACGACTGGCTGGTGAGCCACCCCAGGCTGGGCCCGTGGATCGGCGACTACCTGGAAGGCAACGGCATCCCGCTCAAGGGCAAGCTCTACACCGTGGGGCTGATGTGGATCAGCATCGGCTTCTCCTGCTACCTGGTCCCGCACCTCTGGGCCAGGGTGTTCATGCTCGCCAGCGCGGTGCTGGTCAGCCTGTACATCCTGCTGAAGGTGAAGACCCGCCGTCTCTGAGGCAGCATCGACAGCCGGCGAACAGCGCCTAGACTTGCCACATCCCCCCCTGGAGCACTGGCGATGCAGCCATTGCGAGGAGCCCGTCGGCTGTTCGTCTGCCTGCCCCACCTCCGGGCCGGCTTGGCGCTGCTCCTCGTCCTGGCCCTGGGCATCCAGGCGCAGTGGGACTTCGACGCCATCCTGCGCAGCGCCGAGCAACGCTGGGGCGACCTGGGCCCGGCGCGCCAGCGCATCCGCGACTGGGGCGAGCTGCTGCAAAGCGCCCGGGGCCAGGACGAGGCCGGCAAGCTCAAGGCCGCCAACGACTTCTTCAACGCCAGCCTGGCGTTCCGCGACGACCGCAGCGTGTGGGGCCAGGAAGACTACTGGGCGACGCCCGTCGAGGCCCTGTACAAGGGCGCCGGCGACTGCGAGGACTACGCCATCGCCAAGTACGTCACCCTGCGCCAGCTCGGCATCCCCAGCGACAAGCTGCGCATCACCTACGTCAAGGCGCTGCGCCTGAACCAGGCGCACATGGTGCTGACCTGGTACGCCAGCCCCGACGCCGAACCGCTGGTGCTCGACAACCTCATCCCGCAGATCCGCCCCGCCTCGCAGCGCCAGGACCTGCTCCCGGTCTACGCCTTCAACGCCGAGGGGCTGTGGCTGCCCGGCCCCGGCGGCGGCAAGCGCAGCGGCAGCAGCAAGCAGCTGTCGCGCTGGCAGGACCTGTTGACCAAGATGCGCGGCGAGGGGCTGATCCTCGACGAGACGCGCTAGGAGGCATGCATGTCGCTACTCAAGCAACTCTTCCTGGCCATCTGCCTGTTCCTGGTGGTGGCCTTCGCCGGCAGCTTCGCCACCAGCCTGGAGAGTTCCCGCGAGCAGCTCATAAGCCAGTTGCGCTCCCACGCCCAGGACGCCGCCACCGCCCTGGGGCTGTCGCTGACGCCCCACGTCGACGACCCGGCGATGATCGAACTGATGGTCAGCTCGATCTTCGACAGCGGCTACTTCGCCAGCATCCGCGTGGTGCGCATCGCCGACGGCCAGGTGCTGGTGGAACGCAAGGCCGCCCCGGGCAACGGCGAGGTGCCCGGCTGGTTCGCCCGCCTGGTCAACCTCAAGGCCGAAGGCGGCGACGCCCTGATCATGCGCGGCTGGGAGCAGGCGGCGCGGGTCGAGGTGGTCAGCCACCCGCAGTTCGCCCTGGCGCGGCTGTGGGACAGCGCCCTGGGCAGCCTGGCCTGGCTGCTGGGCTGCGGGGTGGTCAGCGCGATCCTCGGCGGCTGGCTGCTGCGCACCCAGCTGCGGCCGCTGGACCAGATGGTCCAGCAGGCCCGGGCCATCACCCGCCGCGAATTCCTCACCCTGCCCCGCGAGCCCCGCACCCCGGAGCTGCGCCGGGTGGTGCAGGCGATGAACCAGATGGTCGAGAAGCTCAAGGCGCTGTTCGCCGAGGAGGCCTCGCGCAGCGAGAAGCTGCGCGAGGAAGCCTACCAGGACAGCCTCTCCGGCCTGGCCAACCGGCGCCTGTTCGACGCCCGCCTGGAAGCCCAGCTGACGCCCGGCGAACAGAGCGCCGCCGGCTACCTGCTGCTGCTGCGCCTGAACGACCTGGCCGGGCTCAACCAGCGCCTGGGCGGCCAGCGCACCGACGCGCTGATCCGCGAAGTCGCCGGCCTGCTGCAGGGTGCCCAGGCCCAGCACGGCAAGCCCGACTGGCTGGCGGCGCGCAGCCGCGGCGGCGAGTTCACCCTGCTCGCCCCGGGGCTGGACGGCAGCGGCGCCGAGCGCCTGGCCGAAGCCCTCAGCGACCAGCTGCAAAGCCTCCAGCGCACTGGCGCCAGCGACGTGCAGCCGGTGGCGCACCTGGGCCTGGCCGCCTTCCGCCCGGGGGAAGCGGCGGCCAGCGTCCTGGCCCGCGCCGACCAGGCCCTGGCCAGCGCCCAGGCCAACGCCGAACGGCCCTGGCAGCGCCTGGACGAATCCAATGGCCAGCCGGCCCAGGACAGCCACGCCTGGCACGCCTGGATCGACAGCGCGCTGCAGAAGAGCCAGCTGCAACTGTGGTTCCAGCCGGTGCGCGCCTGCGCCGACGGCGCCCTGCTGCAGCAGAAGCTGCTGGCGCGCCTGCTCGACCCGCAGGGCCAGGCAGTGGCCGCCGGGCAGTTCCTGCCCTGGGTGGAGCGCTTCGGCTGGGCGGCCCGCCTGGACCAGGCCATGCTCGAACACGCCCTGGCCCATCTGGCCCAGCACCCCGAGCCCGTGGCGCTGAGCCTGTCGGCCGCCAGCGTGCGCGAGCCCCGGGCGCTGCGGCAACTGCTCGAAGCCATCAAGGCCAACCCGCAGCAGGCCGCCCTGCTGACTCTGGAACTGGACGAGCGCTACCTGCCGCCGCCGGCCGAACTGGAACAACTCGGCCAGGCCGTGCGCGAAACCGGCGCCAGCCTCGGCCTGCAGCACTTCGGCGGGCGCTTCAGCCTGATCGGCAACCTCACCCATCTGGGCCTGGCCTACCTGAAGCTCGACGGCAGCTACATCCGCGCCATCGACCAGGACCAGGCCAAGCGCCTGTTCATTGAGGCAGTGTTCCGCGCCACCAACAGCATCGACCTGCCGCTGATCGCGGAGATGGTGGAGAGCGAGGGGGAATTGCGGGTGTTGCGGGAGATGGGGATCAAGGGGGCGATGGGGCGGTTGGTCGGGGCGCCGGCGCCCTGGGGTGAGGGGGGATAGAGGGGCGCCGAATCGCGGACAGAGCCCGCGGTTACAGGGGCGCACGGACGTAGGAGCAACTGTCTGCGCCGAGGGCGCTTTTCGTAGGATGGGTTGAGCTTGCGAAACCCATGCGGTTGCGCTGATGGGTATCGCTTTCGCTCAACACCATCCTACGAAAAGCCATGCTCGTTCATGCTGTAGGAGACTCTGTCCGCGATTGGATTCACCACCCTCAGAACAACCGCTCGTCCTCCTCCTCCACCAAAGCCCCCAGCCCATCCAGCCCGGCGCGGGTGGTGGCGCGGTCCTCCAGCTTGCGCCGGGCCGCTTCGGGCAGGTCGGTGTAGCGGATCAGGCCGCGGCCCACCAGCACGCCCACCAGGTCCTCGATCACCCGCACCAGTTCCAGGTCCGAGCGCTGCAGGGACTGCAGGCGCGTGTCCAGCGCGCCGCTCAGCCAGGCCAGCACCTCGGGGTCGTCGGCCGGCGCGGCCTGGCCGCCGGCGAAGGGTTCGCGTTCGACCCGCTCCAGGCGGCCGTTTTCATCGCGCTGCACGTAGACCATCGCCGTCTCCTTCACTTGTCCTTCTCGAACGCCGCCTCCAGCGCATCGTTGAGGGTGCGCAACACCTTGACCCGGGCGAAGCGCTTGTCGTTGGCCTCGATCAGGGTCCAGGGCGCGATCTCGGTGCTGGTGCGGTCCACCATGTCGCCCACCGCGTCGGCGTACTCGTCCCACTTGTCGCGGTTGCGCCAGTCCTCGTCGGTGATCTTGTAGCGCTTGAAGGGAATGCTCTCGCGCTCCTTGAAGCGCTCGTACTGGGTGTCCTTGTCGATGGCCAGCCAGAACTTCACTACCACTATGCCGAACTCCACCAGTTGCTCCTCGAAGTCGTTGATCTCCGAGTAGGCGCGCAGCCAGTCGGCCGGCGGGCAGAAGCCCTCGACGCGCTCCACCAGCACCCGGCCGTACCAGGAACGGTCGAAGATAGTGAACTGCCGGCGCGCCGGCATGTGCCGCCAGAAGCGCCACAGGTAGGGCTGGGCGCGTTCTTCCTCGGTGGGCGCGGCGATGGGCACGATGTGGTACTGGCGCGGGTCCAGGGCGTCGGTGACGCGGCGGATGGCGCCGCCCTTGCCGGCGGCGTCGTTGCCTTCGAACACGGCCAGCAGCGAATGCTGGCGGAAGCGCTTGTCGCGGATCAGCGTGGCCAGGCGCGCCTGCTCCCGGGCCAGTTGCGTCTTGTACTGGTCCTTGCTCAGCGCCAGGCTCAGGTCGAGGCTGTCGAGCAGGCCGCGGTTGTCCAGGCTGGCCACCAGCGGCGCGGCATGGGGCTGCCGGCGCGGCCGGTCCTTGACGTCGAGCGCCGCCTGCAGGCCTTCGAGGATGGTGCGGCCGACGGTCAGGCTGCGGTAGCGCTCGTCCGCGCCCTCGACGATGTACCAGGGCGCGTAGTCGCGGCTGGTGCGGCGCAGCACGCGCTCGCCGTAGCGCACGAACTTGTCGTAGACCTCGCTCTGCAGCCAGTCGATCTCGCTCAGCTGCCAGGAGCGCTGGGGGTCCTTCTCCAGTGTCTTCAGGCGCTCCTTGAGCTGCTTCTTGGACAAGTGGAACCAGAACTTGAAGATCAACGCGCCCTCGTCGCAGAGCATGCGTTCGAAACGCTCGGCGGCGTCGATGGCCACGTCCAGGCGGCTGCTCTTGATGTCGCCGTTGACCCGCGCGTGGAGCATCTGGCTGTACCAGTTGCCGAAGAAGATCGCCGTGCGTCCCTTGGGCGGCAGGCGCCGCCAGAAGCGCCACTGCGGCGGGCGGGCGAGTTCCTCGTCGGTGGGCCAGAGGAAGCTGTCCACCTGGATCAGCCGCGGGTCCATCCACTCGTTGAGCAGCTTGACCGTCTCGCCCTTGCCGGCCCCCTCGATGCCGTTGATCAGGATGATCACCGGGAACCGCGCCTGCCGCTTGAGCTCGTACTGGGCCTCCAGCAAGGCTTCGCGCAGCTCTATGACTTCCCTTTCGTAGGTTTCCTTGTCGATGGAATGGCCGATCTCGGCGGACTCGAACATGCACTGCCTCCTGACTGCGGGTTGCATTGAAGGTAGCGGATGTGACGCAGGCTGTCTGCGCGGGGGATCGGCTAAAATGCGCGCTTCGCTTTCCTGCCGGTAGCCCCATGCCCGACCACCACAGCGCCCAGCTCGACTGGGACGAAAACGGCCAGCCCCTGTCGCGCGCCTACGGCGACGTGTACTTCTCCCGCGCCTCGGGCCTGGCGGAAACCCACCACGTGTTCCTCGACGGCAACCAGCTGCCGCGACGCTTCGCCGCACTGCCGGTGGGCGGGCGCCTGTGCATCGGCGAGACCGGCTTCGGCACCGGTCTGAACTTCCTCTGCGCCTGGCGCCAGTTCCAGGCCCTGGCCCCGGCGGATGCGCGCCTGCACTTCGTCAGCGTGGAGAAGTACCCGCTGCACCGCGACGACCTGGCGCGCGCCCTGGCCCTGTGGGACGAACTGCGGCCCTGGAGCGAGCAGTTGCTGGCGCAGTACCACGCCATCCACCCCGGCTTCCAGCGCCTGCTGTTCGACGGTGGCCGGGTAGTGCTCACCCTGCTGGTGGGCGACGTGCTGGAAACCCTGCCGGAGCTGGACGCACGTATCGACGCCTGGTTCCTCGACGGCTTCTCGCCGGCGAAGAACCCGGAGATGTGGACCGAGCCGCTGTTCGCCGAGCTGGCGCGGCTGGCGGCCCCCGGCGCGACGCTGGCCACCTTCACCAGCGCCGGCTTCGTCCGCCGCGGGCTGATCGCCGCCGGCTTCGCCATGCAGCGGGTCAAGGGCTTCGGGCAGAAGCGCGAGATGCTGGTGGGCGAACTCCAGGGCCAGCCGCAGGACGCCGCCAAGCCCTGGTACGCGCGCCCGCCGGCGCCCGTGGGCGAGCGCCGCGCGCTGGTCGTCGGCGGCGGCCTGGCCGGCTGCGCCACGGCCGCCAGCCTGGCCGCGCGCGGCTGGAAGGTGAGCCTGGTGGAACGCCATGGCGAACTGGCCACGGAAGCCTCGGGCAACCCCCAGGGCGTGCTCTACCTCAAGCTCTCGGCCCACGGCACGGCGCTGTCGCGCCTGGTGGTGGCCGGCTTCGGCCATACCCGCCGGCTGCTGGAGCGCCTGCAACGCGGCCGCGACTGGGACGCCTGCGGCGTGCTGCAACTGGCCTTCGACGAAGCCGAGGGCAAGCGCCAGGCGAAGCTGGCCGAAGCCTTCCCCGAGGACCTGCTGCAAGCCCTGTCGAAGGAAGACGCCGAGGCCCGCGCCGGTGTCGCCCTGCCCGCCGGCGGATTGTTCTTCCCCGAAGCCGGCTGGGCGCATCCGCCGGCGCTGTGCCGGGCCCTGGCCGAACACCCGAACATCGAGCTGCTGAGCGGCCACGAGGTGCGCCTGGAGCGCGACGGCGGGCAGTGGCATGCCCTCGACGGCGAGCAGCGCCTGGCCTCGGCGCCGGTGGCAGTCCTGGCCACCGCGGCCGAGGTACGCGCCTTCCCCGGCGCGGCCAGCCTGCCGCTCAAGCGCATCCGCGGGCAGATCAGCCGCCTGCCGGCCACCGACGCCAGCGCGGCGCTGCGTACCGTGGTCTGCGCCGAGGGCTACGTCGCCCCGCCGCGCCTGGGCGAGCACACCCTGGGCGCCAGCTTCGACTTTCACAGCGACGACCTGCAGCCCACCGTCGCCGAACACCAGGGCAACCTGGAGCTGCTGCGGGAAATCTCCCCGGACCTGCTGCAGCGCCTGGGCCCGCAGGACCCGGCAGCCCTCGAAGGCCGCGCCGCGTTCCGTTGCACCACGCCGGACTACCTGCCGCTGATCGGCCCACTGGCCGCGCGCGAAGCCTTCGCCGAGGCCTACGCCGTGCTGGCCAAGGACGCCCGCCAGGTGCCCGAAGCGCCCTGCCCCTGGCTCGACGGCCTGTACCTGAACAGCGCCCACGGTTCCCGCGGGCTGATCAGCGCGCCGCTGTCCGGCGAACTGCTGGCAGCCTGGCTGGACGACGAACCGCTACCCCTGCCCCGCGCTGTGGCCGAGGCCTGCCATCCCAACCGGTTCTTCCTGCGCGAGTTGGTGCGGGGGCTGAAGGCTGAAGGCTGAAGGGATTGTCACCGGGGCGTCCGGCGTGGCCGGCAAACCACCCCGTAGGATGGTGTTGAGCGAAGCGATACCCATCAGAAAATCGTAGGGCGCATAACGCCTACGGCGTTATCCGCCGTTTGGCCTTGGTTCCCGGCGGCGTCTGGGTTGACCTTGGCGTGGGCTGTGGCTTCGGTGAATCGGCGGATAACCGCGAACGGTTATTCGCCCTACGCTGGGGCACGGTCGTACCGCGATTGGCATTGCGTGGCCCCTCACTCCTCTTCCTCCTCCTCCGGCAACTCGAACAACTCCGCCGCCCGCAGCAACCCCGCCAACACCGCATGCCGCTCCCACTCGGGCAATTCGGCGAAGCGCGCCAGCACATACTCCGGCAACAGCGGCGGCGCCGACTGCAGCGCATCACGGCCAGCGTCCTCCAGCAGCAACCACTGCTTGCGCCTGTCCTGCTCGTCACGCCGACGCGCCAGCAGGCCGCGGCTTTCCAGACGGTCGAGCACGCCCGAGAGCGAAGCCTGGGACAGGCTCACGCGCTTGGCCAGGCGGCTGGCAGTGATCTCCCGCTCCACCAGCATCACCTGCAGGATCAGCAACTGCAGCGGCGTCAGCCCGCCGAAGCGGCTCAGGCGCTTGGCATGCACCTCGCTGCCCTGCTGCAGCCGCCGCAGGGCCTGGAACATGGACAGCGCATAGGCATCCTCCAAGGCATTTTTCCTTTCAACCATAATCAATCGTCCGTTCAAAAACCGCAGTAATTCATAAAAAAATCATAGAACTACTTTCACATGAAAGAGTCTTTCTGTTAACACAAAAAAGGGCCCCGGCCTGAACCCCATTCATCCCCAACGGAGAACCGGTAAGGAAAATGTGCGGCTTAGCAGGAGAACTACGCTTCGACAATCAACCGGCCGACCTCGCGGCGGTCGAACGCATCACCCACCATCTCGCCCCCCGCGGACCCGATGCCTGGGGCTTCCATAGCGAAGGCCCAGTGGCCCTCGGCCACCGCCGGCTGAAGATCATGGACCTGGCCGAAGCCTCCGGCCAGCCGATGATCGACACCACCCTGGGCCTGTCCCTGGTGTTCAACGGCGCCATCTACAACTACCCCGAGCTGCGCAAGGAGCTGGAAGCCCTCGGCTACCGCTTCTTCTCCGGCGGCGACACCGAGGTGCTGCTCAAGGGGTACCACGCCTGGGGCAAGGACCTGTTGCCCAGGCTCAATGGCATGTTCGCCTTCGCCATCTGGGAGCGCGACGCCTGCCGGCTGTTCATCGCCCGCGACCGCCTGGGCATCAAGCCGCTGTACCTGGCCCGGGACGACAAGCGCCTGCGCTTCGCCTCCAGCCTGCCGGCGCTGCTGCAGGGCGGCGGCGTCGACACCAGCCTGGACGCCGAGGCGCTCAACCTCTACCTGAACTTCCACGCCGTGGTGCCCGCGCCGCGCACCATCCTCAACGGCGTGCGCAAGCTGCCGCCGGCGACCTGGATGAGCATCGACGCCGATGGCCGCAGCGAGCAGCACTGCTGGTGGCGCCTGGAATACGGCTGCCGCGAGGACGAACGCGAACTGCGCCTGGAAGACTGGGAAGACCGCGTGCTGGACAGCCTGCGCGAGGCCGTGGCCATCCGCCAGCGCGCCGCCCGCGAGGTGGGCGTGCTGCTCTCCGGCGGGGTGGACTCCAGCCTGCTGGTCGGCCTGCTGCACGAGGCCGGGGTGGACGACCTGCTGACCTTCTCCATCGGCTTCGAGGATGCCGGCGGCGAGCGCGGCGACGAGTTCCGCTATTCCGACCTCATCGCCCGCCGCTACGGCACGCGCCACCACCAGCTGCGCATCGGCGAGAACGAGGTGATCGAGCAGTTGCCGGCGGCCTTCCGCGCCATGAGCGAACCCATGGTCAGCCACGACTGCATCGCCTTCTACCTGCTCGCCCGCGAGGTGTCGAAGCACTGCAAGGTGGTGCAGAGCGGCCAGGGCGCCGACGAACTCTTCGCCGGCTACCACTGGTACCCGCCCATGGTCGACGCCGCCTCGCCGCTGCACGCCTACCGCGCAGCCTTCTTCGACCGCAGCCACGGCGAGTACGAAGCCACGGTGCGCCCGGCCCTGCGCGTGGAGGACGTAGCCCAGGCCTTCGTCGCCGAACACTTCGCCATGCCCGGCGCCAGCGACGCGGTGGACAAGGCGCTGCGCCTGGACAGCACCATCATGCTGGTGGACGACCCGGTCAAGCGCGTCGACAACATGACCATGGCCTGGGGCCTGGAGGCCCGCGTGCCGTTCCTCGACTACCGCCTGGCCGAACTCTCGGCGCGCATCCCGGCGCGCTTCAAGCTCGGCGACGGCGGCAAGCAGGTGCTCAAGGCCGCGGCGCGGCGGGTGATCCCGGCCGAGGTGATCGACCGGCCCAAGGGCTACTTCCCGGTGCCGGGCCTCAAGCACCTGCAGGGCAACACCCGCGCCTGGGTCAGCGAGCTGCTGCTGGACCCGAGCCAGGACCGCGGCCTGTTCGAGCCGGCGCAGATCGACCGCCTGCTCGGCAGCCCGCAGGACGACCTCACCCCGTTGCGCGGCTCCAAGCTCTGGCAGCTGGCCGCCCTCAACCTCTGGCTGACCGAACAGGGACTCTGACCCAGCCAGCAGCGCGGGCCGCCGGCACCGTACCGGCGGCCCGCCCTCCAGGGAGCGAACCATGAAAAGCCATTTCAACCTGCCCCATCCGCACAACCAGCGCCTGCTGCGCGGCCAGGTGCCGACCTACCAGCGCCTGCAGGCGCGCTTCGCCGAGGACCACGAGCGGCCCGGCTGCGAGCCCCACAGCCTGCACTGCGGCTGGGGCCGGCTGCTGATCGGGCACACCTTCGCCGAACCCGACGCGCTGGCCGGCGAGCTGCTCAACGAGCGCCCCGGCGAGCGCGACATCGCCCTCTACGTGGCGGCGCCGCAGCAGGTGCTGGCCCATGCGCCGCAGCAGCTGTTCCTCGACCCCTCCGACACCCTGCGCCTGTGGTTCACCGACTACCGCCCGGCGCGCCGCTCGTTCCGCGGCTTCCGCATCCGCCGGGTGCACGGCGAGGACGACTGGGCGGCGGTCAACCGCCTGTACCTGGCCCGCGGCATGCTGCCGGTGGACGCGCAGCGGCTCACCCCGCACTACCAGGGCGGGCCCACCTACTGGCTGGCCGAGGACAGCGAGACCGGCAATGCGGTCGGCGCGGTCATGGGCCTGAACCACGCCAAGGCCTTCCACGACCCCGAAGGCGGCTCCAGCCTCTGGTGCCTGGCGGTGGACCCGCAATGCAGCCGGCCCGGCGTCGGCGAGGCGCTGGTGCGCCACCTGATCGAGCACTTCATGAGCCGCGAACTGGCCTACCTCGACCTGTCGGTGCTGCACAGCAACAAGCAGGCGAAGGCGCTGTACCGCAAGCTGGGCTTCCGCGAGCTGGCGACCTTCGCCATCAAGCGCAAGAACGGCATCAACCAGCCGCTGTTCCTCGGCCCCGGCCCCGAGCAGGGCCTGAACCCCTACGCCCGGATCATCGTCGACGAGGCCCATCGCCGCGGCATCGAGGTGCAGGTGCAGGACGCCGAGGCTGGCATCTTCAGCCTGACCCAGGGCGGCCGGCGCATCCGCTGCCGCGAGTCGCTGTGCGACCTGACCAGCGCGGTGAGCATGACCCTCTGCCAGGACAAGCGCCTGACCCACCGGGCGCTGGAACGCGCCGGCCTGAAGCAACCGCAGCAGCGCCTGGCCGGCAGCGCCGCGGACAACGCCGCCTTCCTCGCCGAGCACGGCGCGCTGGTGGTCAAGCCGGTGGACGGCGAGCAGGGCCAGGGCGTGGCGGTGAACCTGACGAACAGCGAAGAGGTCGAGGCCGCCATCGAACACGCCCGCCAGTTCGACGGCCGCGTGCTGCTGGAGAGCTACCACCCCGGCCAGGACCTGCGCGTGCTGGTGATCGGCTACGAGGTGGTGGCCGCCGCGGTGCGCCACCCGGCCACGGTGATCGGCGACGGCCGCCACAGCATCCGCCAGCTGATCGAGGCGCAGAGCCGCCGGCGCCAGGCCGCCACCGGCGGCGAAAGCCGCATCCCGCTGGACGGCGAGACCGAGCGCACCCTGCAGGCTGCCGGCTTCGGCTACGACGACGTGCTGCCCGAAGGCCGCCGCCTGGCCGTGCGCGGCACCGCCAACCTGCACACCGGCGGCACCCTGGAAGACGTCACCGACAAGCTCCACCCGGCCCTGCGCGAGGCCGCCATCCGCGCCGCGCGGGCGCTGGAAATCCCGGTCACCGGGCTCGACCTGCTGGTGCCCGACGTGGAGAGCGAGGACTACGTGATCATCGAAGCCAACGAGCGCCCGGGCCTGGCCAACCACGAGCCGCAGCCCACCGCCGAACGCTTCCTCGACCTGCTCTTCCCGCTCAGCCGCGAACCCCTGGACCGCGAGGTGCCCGCATGAGCCGACTGCCGCAACCGGACCTCAACTACCTGCAGCGGGTGCTGCTGGAGATGCTCGCCATCCCCAGCCCCACCGGCTTCACCGACACCATCGTGCGCTACGTCGCCGAGCGCCTGGAGGAGATCGGCATCCCCTTCGAGATGACCCGCCGCGGGACCATCCGCGCGACCCTCGCCGGCCGCCGCAACAGCCCGGACCGCGCGGTCTCGGCGCACCTGGACACCATCGGCGCCATCGTCCGCGAGATCAAGCCCAACGGCCGCCTGGCCCTGGCCCCGGTGGGCTGCTGGTCGAGCCGCTTCGCCGAGGGCAGCCGCGTCACCGTGTTCTGCGACAACGGCGTGCTGCGCGGCAGCGTGCTGCCGCTGATGGCCTCGGGGCACGCCTTCAACACCGCGGTGGACAGCCTGCCGATCAGCTGGGACCACGTCGAGCTGCGCCTGGACGCCTACACCGTGAGCCCGGCCGACAGCGCCTCGCTGGGTGTGTCCATCGGCGACTTCGTGGCCTTCGACCCGCTGCCGGAGTTCACCGACAGCGGCCACATCAGCGCCCGCCACCTGGACGACAAGGCCGGCGTGGCGGCGCTGCTGGCGGCACTCAAGGCCATCGTCGAAAGCGGCCAGGAGCCGCCGATCGACTGCCATCCGCTGTTCACCATCACCGAGGAGATCGGCTCCGGCGCGGCCGGCGCCCTGCCCTGGGACGTGAGCGAATTCGTCGGCATCGACATCGCCCCGGTGGCCGAGGGGCAGAACTCCAGCGAGCATGCGGTGAGCGTGGCCCTGCAGGATTCCGGCGGGCCCTACGACTACCACCTCTCGCGGCACCTGCTGCGCCTGGCCGAGCGCCACGAGGTGGCGGTGCGCCGCGACCTGTTCCGCTACTACCACAGCGACGCGCAGTCGGCGATCGAGGCCGGCCACGACATCCGCACCGCGCTGCTGGCCTTCGGCTGCGACGCCACCCACGGCTACGAGCGCACCCATATCGACAGCCTGGCCAACCTGGCGCGCCTGCTTTGCGCCTACCTGCTCAGCCCGCCGGTGTTCGACAGCGACGCCGAACCCAAGGAAGGCGCCATTGAGCGCTTCAGCAAGCAGCTGGAACACCCGGTGCACATGGAGAGCACCACCCACGTGCAACCGGTGGGCGAGTTGCTGGACAACGGCAAGGACGACGAAAAGGGGCGCCACTGAGGCGCCCCGGACTCGCCGCCGGCGCGGCGCGCGACTAGAATCGCCGCCTGTTCCGCCGAGTGCCCGCCCATGCTGATTCCCTACGACCTGCTCGAAGCCGAGACCCTCAACAACCTGCTGGAAGACTTCGTCACCCGCGAAGGCACCGACAACGGCGACGACACGCCCCTGGCCACCCGCGTCGAACGCGCCCGCCACGCGCTCAGGCGCGGCGAGGCGGTGATCGTGTTCGATCCGGAGAGCCAGCAGTGCCAACTGATGCTCAAGGTGGAAGTGCCGAAGGAGTGGCTGGAGAGCTGAGCGATACCCATCCTACGGGGTGTGTGGTGGTGTAGGAGCGCGCCCTGCGCGCGATATCGCGGGCAGGGCCCGCTCCTACAGGGGTACGCCATGGCTGATGCCGCGTAGGAGCGAGCTTGCTCGCGAATGGCGCTTGTCGGGGACTTTAGGTGCTGGGCTTTGGAGCGCCCTCTCCCCAGCCCTCGGCTGCGCGCCCCGCCCTGAAGGGAGAGGGGGCTTGTCCGTGCCGAGAGAGGAAATGGTTTCAGCCGGCAACCTTCGGAGTTGCCGGCTAACTCCAAAATACCCGAGCACGCCGAACGGTCCCCTCTCCCTTCAGGGAGAGGGTTAGGGAGAGGGAACAGAGGTGGGCCCGGCAGCGGAGTCACCGGGGAGCTTGTTCGCGAGCAAGCTCGCTCCTACGAAAAACCAGCCTCCATCAAGGCGCCAACTTCGGCCCCAGCAGCACCACGCTCGCCCCCACGATGCACAGCGCCACGCCCAGCCAGTCGCTCCACAGCGGCCGGCTCTTCTCCACATAGGCCAGCCAGAACAGCGACGCCGCCACGTAGATGCCGCCGTAGGCCGCATAGGAGCGCCCGGCATAGGCCGCCTCGACGCGGGTCAGCAGCAGGGCGAAGCACAGCAGGCTGAACAGCCCGGGAATTATCCACAGGGGCGTGCGGTCCAGGCGCAGCCAGAGGAAGAAGGCGTAGCAGCCGGCGATCTCGCAGAACGCTGCCAGGAGGAACCACAGGTAGTTGAGCATCTCGCTTTCCTTGGCGGCTCAGCCGCGCAGGCCGCCTTCGCGTTCCCAGGCGCAGCGTACCCGCAGGTCGCCTTCCTGGGGGCTGTGGAAGCCGCGTTCGGATTCCCAGCGGAAGGTGTGGCAGCCGTTGAGTTCGGTTTCCAGGTGCACCACCGCGCTGGCCCAGTACAGGCGCTTGAGCAGCGCCTCGAACTGTTCCACCCACAGGTTCCACTCGTATTCGATGGCCGGGTAGCTGGCGCCGAAGTGGATCACCTGGGACTGGTACAGGCCGGCGCCTTCCTGCTCGCAGCGGCTGAACATCTCGCGGCCGAGGAACGGCCAGGCCTCGCCCATCGGCAGGCTGTCCAGCACCTTGCGGTTGGCCGCGCGGCGCAGGCGCCGCTCCATGGAGTCGCCGGGCCAGTCGCGGATGCAACCATAGACGATGGATTCGGACTGCAAGACGGTGAGACTCCCTCTGGACGACGCTGCCTTCTAGCACAGGCGCTGGCGCCACGGAAGCGCCGGGCGGCAATGTTGCGTGGCCTGGCCCGGAAAAGCGAAAGCCCCGCGATGGAGGCGGGGCTTTCACTGGGGTCCAACTTACATCGGCAGGCAGGCCGGTGAAGCAAAACTACGCTTTTGCACCGCCCTGGGCAAGCGCTGTTTTCGCTTGCACCGAAGCGGTGCAGAGACTCAGGCCAGGCTGCGCTGCTTGGCCTTCATCTTCTGCGCCATGCGCGTCATCTCGTCGTAGATCGCCTGCGGGTTCTGCTGCTTGACCTGCCAGGCCAGGCGGCCCTGCTCGTGGGGCAGGATCATGAAGCTGCCGCGCTCGACTTCCTGGTGGATGTAGTCGGCGATGTCGGCGGCACTGATCGGCGAGCCTTCCAGCAGCTTGCCCACCTGGTTCTTCATGTCCGGGCTGGGGCCGCGGAAGGAGTCCAGCAGGTTGGTCTGGAAGAACGACGGGCAGACCACGTGGACCTTCACGTCCACCAGGCTCAGCTCGGCCAGCAGGCTTTCCGACAGGGCCACCACGCCGGCCTTGGCCACGTTGTAGTTGCTCATCGCCGGGCCCTGCATCAGTGCGGCCATGGAGGCGATGTTGACGATGCGCCCCTTGCTGCGCTCCAGCAGCGGCAGGAAGGCCTTGCAGCCCTTGACCACGCCCATCAGGTTGATGGAGATCTGCCAGTCCCAGTCTTCCAGCGACAGCTCCTCGAAGAAGCCGCCGGAGGCCACGCCGGCATTGTTGACGATGACGTCGATGCCGCCGAGCTTCTCCTCGCAGGCCTGGGCCAGCGCCGTCAGCTGGCTGTAGTCGCGCACGTCGCAGCGCTGGGTGAAGCCGTCGCCGCCGGCCTCGCGCACCAGGCGCAGGGTTTCGGCCAGGCCGTCGTCGTTGATGTCGGCCAGGGCCAGGCGCCAGCCTTCGCGGGCCCAGCGCAGGGCGATTTCGCGGCCCAGGCCGGAACCGGCGCCGGTGATCATCATGCGGTTTTGCATAGGGGGGTTGCCTTGTCTTGTCCGGGGAATTGTCCGGCAGTGTAGCCAAGGCCCCGCCCGCGCTGCGCTTTAATCAGGCTGCTGAATGGCGCCGGCAAACCGGCGCCACAGCCAGGTAAGGCGCGGCCTTCAGAACAATGGAAGCAGCAGACAGGAAAGCTTCCCGAGAACCAGTGCGACGCCCGCGAAGATCAGCACGAAGGCCGCGCAATTGACCTTCTCGCGGCGCAGGCCGGCGAACGAATGCACGCGGTAGCGCAACAGGAAGAAGCCCAGCGCCAGCAGCAGGGCCGGGGCGAAATAGACGAACTGCCAGTAACGTTGCGGATCGCTCTCCCGCGCCAGCCAGTCCGCCGCCGGCAGCGCCACCAGGCCACTGAGCAACTGGCCGAGCAGCCACAGGCTGCCCAGGGCGACCAGTACGACTCCGAGCATTCCCTTTCCCCCGTCCTGCAAAAGGCCATCATGGTAGGGCGTGGGCGGACGGCGGGCTGTGTCCTGGATCACTTTGCGCACCTTGCGCCGGCGGCGAACCGCAAAGGGTTCACGCTATACGTAGCCCAGCAGGAGCATGACCAGCAGCACCACCAGGACCACGCCGAGGATCCCTGAGGGCCCGTAGCCCCAGCTGCGCGAATAGGGATACACCGGCAGGCCGCCGATGAGCAGAAGGATGAGGATGACCAGCAGAATGGTTCCCATGGTGCGCCTCCCGTAGGCAGTCGGACGGCACGCCGGCAATGCCGGCCCGCGTCCGCGGAACGGGCAGCGCACGGGCTGCCCACCTGCTATTGGGACTGGCGCCGCAACGCCGGGATTCAGTTTTTCTGCGCCGCGGGCTCAGTGCTGCAGGTCGGGCAGCGAGCCCTTGCGCAGGCGCAGGAACATCAGCGCCACGCTGCGCGCATCGCCCAGCGCGGTGTGGCGGCCTTCCACGGGAATGCCCAGGGTGCGCGCCAGGGTGTCGAAGCGCAGGTCCAGGTGCAGGTCCGGGTAGCGCCGCGCCATCTTGCGCTGGTACAACGCGGAGACCTCGATGCGCGGGTTGCCCAGGGCCTCGCCCAGGCGCTCGCGCAGGTGGCGGCGCAGCACGGCGACGTCGAACGACAGGTAGTAGCCCAGCAGCGGGCGGTCGCCGATGAAGGCCAGCGTCCGGCGCAGCGCCTCTTCCAGCGGCAACTGGCCTTCGAGGTCGGCGCGGCGCAGCTTGTGGATGCGGATCGACTCGCCGTCGAGGCTGGCCGGCGGCTCCACCAGCAGCTCCAGGCGCTCGCCGAGCACCAGCTTGCCGCGGCGGATGAGCACCGCGCCAATGCTGAGGATGTCCGCCTTGCGCGGGTCGAGGCTGGTGGTCTCCAGGTCCAGGGAGACGATCTCCTCGGCCTCCTCCGGGGGGTGCAGGCACCAGTACAGCCGGCGGCGCCAGCCGGACCAGTGATGGTCGGGAATCTTCACCAGGGCGTTCATCGGCTCTCCAGGTGGAACTGCCGTTCCAGGCTCTGCTTGAACTTCTTCACCGCATGCAGCCCGAAGCGCAGCATATCGCGCTCGTGGCGGCTCAGGCGGGCGACGTCCAGGCCCTGCTGGCGGCCATCGCGCTCGCCGGCCAGTTGCTGGACCAGGCGCAGTTGCAGGAACAGCTCGAAGGCTTCGGCGAGGTTCTCCGCCAGGCCCTCGTCGAGCACGCCGCGCGCCTTCAGCGCCTCCAGCCGGGCCAGGCTGCCGCGCGCCTCCAGCCCTTCGCGCAGGGCCAGCACGCGGCAGCCGTGGACGATGGGGAAGATGCCGCCGCGCTTGATGTCCAGGTGTTCTTCGCGGGTCTTCAGCTGGCCGAGGAAGGTCAGCGGGGTGTCGAACTGCAGGGCCGCCACGGCGATGTCCGCCAGCCAGCGCTCGCCGTCCGCGGCGAAGCCCAGCAGGCCCTGGCGCAGGCCGTCGAACAGCTGACGGTTGCCGGCTACCGGCCAGGCGTCGGCGAGGATCGACAGGCGCAGCAGTTGTTCCGGGCGCCCCTCCAGGGCCGTGGCATTCAGCTCGCGCTGCCAGGCGGCCAGCGGCTTGCACCACTGCGCGTGGCTGGCCATGACGCCGCCGGGGCACGGCGGGTAGCCGCAGGCCAGCAGTGCTTCGCTGAAGCGCTGCATCAGCGCCAGGGCCTGTTCCTGGGGGAAGTCGTCGGCGAGGATCAGGGCGTTGTCCTGGTCGGTCTTGAGCAGTTGCTCGCCGCGGCCTTCGCTGCCCATCACCACCAGGCAGCAGCGGCTGCGCAGCGGCGCCGGTATCAAGAGTTCGAAGAGGCGTTCGAGCAATTGCTCGTTGAGCGCGCCGACCAGCTGCATGATGAAGCGCAGGCGGATGCCGTTGCCGGCCAGGGTGGCGATCAGGGTGTGCAGCGTCTCGGCGGCGCCGCGCAGCTCCTCCTCGGTCTCGGCGCGGGCGATGCGCAGCGCCAGGACGTGGGAATGGGTGGAGAACAGGCTGAGCACCTGGGTCAGGTGCAGCAGGCCGACCACTTCGCCCTCCTCGTGCACCGCGACGCGCTCGATGCGCAGGCGCGTCATGAGGATCATGGCGTCGAACAGGAAGTCGCCCAGCTCGACACTGGCCAGCGGGCCGTGGGCGAGCGGGCCGATGGCCTCGTCCTCGGCGCGGCCGTCGCGGAAGTGCGCGCGCATCAGGTCGGTGCGGGTGACGATGCCCAGCTCGCCGCCGCTGCGCACCAGCAGGGCATCGGCGCCATGGCTGAGCTGCAGGCGCGCGGCGTCGCCCAGGGGCAGCCCGGCGTCCACTTCGATGGCCGGCAGCAGGTGCTCGCGGGCGATGCGGGTGAGGATGAATTCGGCCAGGTTCTGCCCGTCGCGCCGCGCCAATTGGCGCTTGGCCGCGAGGTCGGCCTGGAAGAAGCGGGCGAAGCCGGGGTTGTCGCCGCACAACTGGTGGAAGGTGCTGGCCGGCAGTTCGTAGAGGATGCTCTCCTCCACCGCGCGGTAGGCGTGCTTGCTGCTGCCGGAGAACAGCCCGCGGATGTCGAACAGGTCGTCGCCGGCGTACTGGGCGAACAAACGGCCGTCCTCGCCGCGTTCCTCCACCACGCCCTTGAGCACGATGAACAGGCAGGGTACCGCCGCGCCGGCTTCGAGCACGGTCTCGCCACTGGTGTAGTAGGCGACGCTCAGGGCCTCGGCGAAGGCCTGGCGCTCGCTCGCGCGCAGTTGATCGAACGGCGGCGCGGAGAAGTTGAAGCTCTCGGGCATCGCGAGCCCCTTGTGGCAGTGCGTAAAAGGCGAAGCCGGAGGCGAGCCTCCGGCTTCGTCGGGTCAGCCGCGAGGCATCAGTGGGCTACTGCGCCACTGGCGCCCAGGCCGGTCTGCGAGCGGATGAACTGCGGGAAGAAGCGTGCGCGCTCCTCGTCCGCCGCCGCCGACTTGTCGGTGATGGAGAAGAACCAGATGCCGATGAAGGCCACGGCCATGGAGAACAGCGCCGGGTATTCGAACGGGTAAATGGCTTTCTCGTGGCCGAGGATCTGCACCCAGATGGTCGGGCCGAGGATCATCAGCACCACCGCGGTGATCAGGCCCAGCCAGCCGCCGATCATGGCGCCGCGGGTGGTCAGCTTCTTCCAGTACATCGAGAGCAGCAGCACCGGGAAGTTGCAGCTGGCGGCGATGGAGAAGGCCAGGCCGACCATGAAGGCGATGTTCTGCTTCTCGAACAGGATGCCGAGGACGATCGCGACCACGCCCAGAGCGACGGTGGTGATCTTCGACACGCGCAGCTCGTCCTTCTCGTTGGCCTTGCCGCCCTTGATCACGCTGGCGTACAGGTCGTGGGACACCGCCGAGGCACCGGCCAGGGTCAGGCCGGCGACCACCGCGAGGATGGTGGCGAAGGCCACCGCGGAGATGAAGCCGAGGAACAGGCTGCCGCCCACGGCGTCGGCCAGGTGCACGGCGGCCATGTTGTTGCCGCCGATCAGGGCGCCGGCGGCGTCCTTGAAGGCCGGGTTGGTGCTCACCAGCACGATGGCGCCGAAGCCGATGATGAAGGTCAGGATGTAGAAGTAGCCGATGAAACCGGTGGCGAAGAACACCGACTTGCGGGCTTCCTTGGCGTCACTGACGGTGAAGAAGCGCATCAGGATGTGCGGCAGGCCGGCGGTGCCGAACATCAGCGCGAAGCCCAGGGAGAAGGCCGAGATCGGGTCCTTCACCAGGCCGCCGGGGCTCATGATGGCCTCGCCCTTGGGGTGCACCTTGATGGCTTCGGAGAACAGCGCGCTGATGTCGAAGTTGACGTGCTTGAGCACCATGATCGCCATGAAGGAGGCGCCGCACAGCAGCAGCACGGCCTTGATGATCTGTACCCAGGTGGTGGCCAGCATGCCGCCGAACAGCACGTAGAGCACCATCAGGATGCCGACCATGACCACGGCGACGTGGTAGTTCAGGCCGAACAGCAGTTCGATCAGCTTGCCGGCGCCGACCATCTGCGCGATCAGGTAGAAGGCCACCACCACCAGCGAGCCGCAGGCGGACAGGGTGCGGATGTCCTTCTGCTTGAGGCGGTAGGAGGCCACGTCGGCGAAGGTGTACTTGCCGAGGTTGCGCAGGCGCTCGGCGATCAGGAAGAGAATGATCGGCCAGCCCACGAGGAAGCCGATGGAGTAGATCAGGCCGTCGTAGCCGGAGGTGAACACCAGCGCGGAAATCCCCAGGAAGGACGCGGCGGACATGTAGTCGCCGGCGATCGCCAGGCCGTTCTGGAAGCCGGTGATGCTGCCGCCTGCGGTGTAGAAGTCGGCGGCCGACTTGCTGCGCTTGGAGGCCCAGTAGGTGATGCACAGGGTGAAGCCGACGAAGGCGACGAACATGACGATCGCCGAGACGTTGATCGGCTGGCGCTGCACATCGCCGGTCAGGGCGTCGGCCCAGAGGGCGGGGGCGAAGGCGGCCAGGCCGAGGGCCGCGAACAGGCGGGCGATCATTGCTGGACCTCCTTGAGGACTTCCTGGTTCAGGCGGTCGAACTCGCCATTGGCGCGGCGCACGTAGATGCCGGTGAGGACGAAGGCGGACAGAATCAGCCCGACGCCCAGGGGAATGCCCCAGGTCACCGAGGAATCGGGGCTCACCTTGGTGCCCAGCACTTGCGGTTCGAATGCGATCAGCAGGATGAAGGCCACGTACAGGCCCAGCATGATCAGTGAGAGCAGCCAGGCGAATCGCTCGCGTTTGGCCACCAGTTCCTTGAAGCGCGGATTGGTATCAATCCGCTGGTAGATGCTGTCGTTCATTTTGTTCTTGTCCTCACAGCGGGGGATGACGCGGATGTCGTCGATCCCCACTTTAGGACTCTGGTGCAAGGCCTCCAGACGACTTTAGTCGTAGCGGGCTGGGAGGTGCTGGCTAGAGCCTTCGGCGCAGAAATGGCGGAGGTAACTGTAGGAGCGAGCTTGCTCGCGAATGGGGTTTGCCGGGAGTTATGGTGCTGGGTTCAAGGGCGCCCTCACCCCAGCCCTCTCCCAGAGGGAGAGGGGGCCGTTCGGAGTGGCTTGCCAGTCCGGCACCCTCCTCCACTCCCGTCATTTGCCGACCGCGCCAGGATGATTTTCGTAGGATGGGTTGAGCCTTGGCGGCCACGCCGTGGGGCTCTTCGCAGGAGCCGCTCCTACGCCGCCCACCCGCACCATTCCCATGTAGGAGCGCGCCCTGCGCGCGAAATCGCGGGCAGGGCGCGCTCAGTTCCAGGAAGGCCGGGCGTAGGAGCGGACCTTGTCCGCGATTGGATTCACCGGCCACGCCAGGCGCCCCGGTGGCACGAACAGCCCCCAACAAACAAAAAAGCCGCTTCCCCCAAAAGGGAAGCGGCTCTCCGCACAACCTCCACCGACCCAGCAGCAACCTACCGCCAGGCCAGGCAAAGCCTTACTGCGTCCACTCCTTCACCCGGTCCGGATGGCTGGCCACCCACTGCTTGGCCGCCGCCTCGGGCTTGGCGCCGTCCTGGATGGCGAGCATCACCTGGCCGATCTCCGCGCCGTCCTTCCACTGCAGCTTCTTCAGCAGCGCCCAGACTTCCGGGGCCTTCTTCTCCAGCGCCGGGTTGGCCACGCTGTCGACGTGCTCTTCCTCGCCGTAGACCTTCTTCGGGTCATCGAGGAACTTCAGCTTCCACTTGGCGAACATCCAGTGCGGAATCCAGCCGGTCACCGCCACCGCCTTCTTGTCGTTCTCGGCGCGGGTCAGTTCGGCGATCATGCCGCTGCCGGAGCTGGCCACCAGCTTGTAGTCCAGGCCGTAGTCCTTGATCGCCTGGTCGGTCTTGAGCATCACCCCGGCGCCGGCGTCGATGCCGACGATGCGGCCGCCGAAGTCGTCCTTCATCGCCTTGAGGTCTTCGATGCTGTTGGCCTTGACGTACTCCGGCACGATCAGGCCGATCTTCGCCCCGGGGTAGTTGACGCCCAGGTCGACCACCTGGCTCTTCATCTTCGCGTAGTAGGCGCCGTGGGTCACCGGCAGCCACGCCGAGAGCATGGCGTCGAGCTTGCCGCGGGCCACGCCCTGCCACATGATCCCGGCCGCCACCGGCATCAGCTTGACCGGGTAGCCGAGCTTCTCGCGGATCACTTCGGCGGCCACGTGGGTGGTCGCCACGCTGTCCGACCAGCCATCCACGTAGCCGATGGTGATCTCCGGCTTGGCCGCCGCACCGGCCAGGCCCGCTGCCGCCGACAGCACGAGCCCCGCACCCAGGCCCATCAGTCGTCGCATCATTCGCATAAGAGTCTCCCCTTGTTCTAGGTTCACCGGAACGAGCGCTCCGGGACGGTCTTGGCCGCCCCTCCATCATCGGCGCGAGGGGCTGGCGGGCTGCTCCGAGAACGACGCGCAACCTGCCGGTACGCGACAACGACTGTCCAATTGCGACAACCACGGAGCATTTACGACATGCTCGTGTCCCCCACTGATGCCAGAGAGCCATCCCACGCTCGTCTGCACAGACGCCGGAGGCGGGGCATTGCTAAGATGCGCGACCTGCTCGAAAGCACCGCGCCCATGCCCAGATTCCAGCGCCATCCTTTTTCAGCCTACTGTCTCGGTCTGCTCCTGGCCACCCTTGCCCTCTGCGCCACCTGGTACCTGCAAGGCCGCGCCATCGTCCTGCCCGACGCGGCCGGCCCCACGCACAAGCTGCAGTGCGCCTCCTACAGCCCCTTCGGCAAGGACCAGTCGCCCTTCGACCAGCCCTTCACCCTGCGCCCTCAACAAATGGACGCCGACCTGGCGCTGCTGGCGACGCGCTTCACCTGCGTGCGCACCTATTCCATGAGCGGCCTGGAGGGCATTCCCGAGCTGGCCCGCAAGCATGGCCTGAAGCTGATCCTCGGCGCCTGGATCAACGCCATCCCCGCCGACAGCGAACGCGAGGTGCAGAAGCTGATAGCGGCGGCCAACGCCTACCCCGACGTGGTCCAGGCGGTGATCGTCGGCAACGAGACGCTGCTGCGCCAGGAGGTCACCAGCAAGTACCTCGAAGGCCTGCTGGCGCGAGTGAAAAGCCAGGTGCGCCAGCCGGTGTCCTACGCCGAGGTCTGGGAATACTGGCTCAAGCACCCGCAACTGGCCGGCGGCGTCGACTTCATCACCCTGCACCTGCTGCCCTACTGGGACAACCAGCCCAGCGGCATCGACGGCGCCCTGGAGCACATCGCGGACATCCGCCAGCGCTTCGACCAGGCCTTCCCCGGCAAGGCCATCCTGATCGGCGAGACCGGCTGGCCCAGCGAGGGCCGCCAGCGCCAGACCGCCCTGCCCAGCCGCGTCAACGAGGCGCGCTACGTTCGCGGCTTCGTGCGCCTGGCCGAGGCGCACGGCTGGCGCTACAACCTGATCGAGGCCTTCGACCAGCCGTGGAAGCGCCGCATCGAAGGCGCGGTGGGCGGCTACTGGGGCCTGTTCGACGCCGACCGGCAGGACAAGAACGTGCTCGCCGGGCCGGTTTCCAACCAGCCGGACTGGCCGCGCTGGCTGGCCTTGTCGCTGGCGCTGTGGGGCGCCGCCCTGCTGCTCGGCGGCCGCCCGGCCCGCGCCCGTGACGCCCTGCTGCAACCGCTGGCCGCCGCCCTCGGCGCCGCCTGCGTCGGCCTCTGGGGCGCCCAGGCCCAGGTGATCTGCACCTTCCTCGACGAATGGCTGTGGGCGGCCTACCTGGTGCTGCTCAACCTGCTGGTGCTGCTGCACCTCTGCCTGGCGCTGGGCGCCGGCGCCGGTTGGCGCGCGCGCCTGCTGGCCTGGCTGGAGGCCCGCGGCGGCTGGTGGCTGCTGGCCAGCGGCTTCGCCGGCGCAGTGTGGATGCTGGCCCTGGTGTTCGACGCGCGCTACCGCAACTTCCCCAATGCGGCGCTGCTGTTCCCGGCGCTGGTCTACCTCTTCCGGCCGGCGACCGCGCCACGCCGCGAGGCCGGCCTGCTGGCGCTGCTGATCGCCGCGGGCATAGTCCCGCAACTCGTGCTGGAAGGGCTGGGCAACCGCCAGGCGCTGATCTGGGCGGGGATCGCCCTGCTGCTCGCCGGCGCCCTGTGGCGCGGCCTGCGCCAGGAAAGGTACGTGACCGTCGCAGCCCCGGCCCCGGCCGCCTGACTCAGGCCCGCGCCGGGCGCGGCTGGCGCACCAGGCGCAGCCCGGCCAGCACCACGGCGAACACCGCCATGCTCACGCTGTAGAACACCAGCGCCAGCAGGCCGACGAACAGCACCAGGGCCGCCAGCCACCAGCCGATGCGCCCCGGCAGCAGAAAGGCCGGCACGGACGCCGCCAACGCCGCCTGGCCGAACACCCCGAAATGGATCAGCAGGCCCAGCCCGGAGCGCGCCTGGCACGCCCACAGCGCCGCATCGTCGGCGCACACGTCCACCCAACTGCCGTTTTCCAGCAGGCCGAAGCGCACGCCATAGCAGGCGGCCAGCCAGAGGGCGACGAGGCAAAGCAGGATCAGCGATGAACGTGAGGGCATGGCGCCACTTCCGCGGGCGAAGGGTGCCCAGCATAACCAGCGCGGGGGGCGATGCAAGAGGCACAGGCCCCCTGGCGTGGGCGGCTGCAGCCGTTGCGCATCACCCACCGCCGAGGTTGCCAGCGCCGGGCCGGCACGGCATGCTCGGCGGTCCGCTTCAAGGAGATCGCCATGTCCCGCATCCAGCTGCGCCCCGCCCGCCCCGACGACGTCCCGCTGATTCTCGAACTGATCGCCGAGCTGGCCGACTACGAACGCCTGTCCCACGAGAACAAGGCCGACGCCGGGCGCATGCACGAGCACCTGTTCGGCCCGCGCCCCTACGCCGAGGTGCTGATCGGCGAGGTGGACGGCGTCGGCGCCGGCTTCGCGCTGTTCTTCCACAACTACTCCACCTGGCTGAGCCAGCCCGGCATCTACCTCGAAGACCTCTACGTGCGCCCAAGCGCCCGTGGCCTGGGCCTGGGCAAGGCGCTGCTGAGCGAACTGGCGCGCCTGGCGGTGGAACGCAAGTGCGGGCGCCTGGAGTGGTCGGTGCTGGACTGGAACGAACCGGCCATCGGCTTCTACCGCAGCCTGGGCGCCGTGCCCCTGGACGAATGGACCGTCTACCGCCTGGCCGGCGATGCCCTCGCCCGCCTCGGCCGGCGCGACTGAACGACCACCCAGGAGGATTCCGGACGCGTCCTACAGCACTTGTAGAACTTGCACTTGTCACAGTGCTCGGTTTCACTGCATTTCGCGTCCTACTGAAAGGAATCCACCGCATGCCTCTGCTTACGCGCGTGGCTGCCCTGCTCGGCAGCCTCGTCATGGGCTTCGCAGGTCCGGCGCTCGCCAGGGATGTCGACCCGGCCAGTTACGGCTACCCCCTGGGCAACCCCTTCGAAGCGACCATCGCCACCACCCCGGCGGAACTGCGCCCGCAACTGCCGGACGATGCCGACATCGACCAGCACGACTACGCCCTCAAGCTGCGTCCGGAGCGCGAGTTCCAGCTGCCGGACAACTTCTGGCCGGTGAAGAAGCTGCACTACCGCCTGGCCCGCCAGGACCACCCGGCGCCACTGGTGTTCATCATCGCCGGCACCGGCGCCAGCTACCTCAGCAGCACCCCGGAATACCTCAAGCGCCTGTTCTACGGCGCCGGCTACCACGTGGTGCAGATTTCCTCGCCGACCAGCTGGGACTTCATGGCCGGCGCCTCGATGCGCGCCACCCCCGGCTACAGCCCCGACGACGCCGACGACCTGTACCGGGTGATGCAGGCGGTGCGCGCCCAGCACCCGAGCCTGCCGGTCACCGGCTACTACCTCACCGGCTACAGCCTCGGCGCGCTGCACGCGGCCTTCGTCAGCCACCTCGACGAAACCCGCCGCAGCTTCAACTTCAAGCGCGTGCTGCTGCTCAACCCGCCGGTGAACCTCTACACCTCGGTGAGCAACCTCGACCGCCTGGTGCAGACCCAGGTCAAAGGCATCACCGACTCCAGGACCTACTACCAACTGGTGCTCGGCAAACTGACGCGCTACTTCCAGCAGAAGGGCTACATCGACCTCAACGATGCCTTCCTCTACGACTTCCAGCACTCCAAGCAGCACCTGACCAACGAAGAGATGGCCATGCTGATCGGCACGAGCTTCCGCTTCTCCTCCGCCGACATCGCCTTCACCTCGGACCTGATCAACCAGCGCGGGCTGGTCACCCCGCCGCACTACCCGATCAACGAGGGCACCAGCCTGGAACCCTTCTTCAAGCGCGCGCTGCAATGCGACTTCGACTGCTACATGGTCGAACAGCTGATCCCCATGTGGCGCAAGCGCCATGGCGGCGGCAGCCTGCCGCAGCTGATCCAGCAGACCAGCCTGTACGCCCTGCAGCAGTACCTGCACGACAGCCCGAAGATCGCCGTGATGCACAACGCCGACGACGTCATCCTCGGCCCCGGCGACATCGGTTTCCTGCGCCGCACCTTCGGCGACCGGCTGACGCTGTACCCGCTGGGCGGCCATTGCGGCAACCTCAACTACCGGGTCAACGCCCAGGACATGCTGGACTTCTTCCGCGGCCAGGACGCCACCCTGCAGGCCGCCGCCGACACAGGAAAGCGCTAGATGACCCGCCGATCCCCCTGGCTGCTGGCCCTGCTGCTGGGCAGCGCGCTGGCCCACGCCGACAACGCCTCCGACCTCGGCCCGGCACCCGCCGTGCCGCCCTCGGCCGCCAGGCAGGTGCAGCTGACGCCCGACGCCGACGGCTTCAAGCACCCGCTGGACGCGCTCAAGTTCAACCCCGGCCTGGACCAGCGCGAGTTCGAACGCGCCACCCTCAGCGCGCTCAACGTCTACGACCCCTGGGAGTCGTGGAACCGCCGCGTCTACCACTTCAACTACCGCTTCGACGAGTGGGTGTTCCTGCCCGTGGTGCACGGCTACGAGTACGTCACCCCGCGCTTCGTGCGCAGCGGCGTGAGCAACTTCTTCAGCAACATCGCCGAGGTGCCGAGCCTGCTCAACAGCCTGCTGCAGTTCAAGGGCAAGCGGGCCATGAACACCACCGCGCGGCTGCTGTTCAACACCACCTTCGGCGTGCTCGGCCTGTGGGACCCGGCCACCCGCATGGGCCTGCCGCGGCAACCCGAGGACTTCGGCCAGACCCTCGGCTTCTACGGCGTGCCCGCCGGCCCCTACCTGATGCTGCCGATCCTCGGCCCGTCCAACCTGCGCGACACCGGCGGGCTGGTCACCGACTTCGTCGCCGGCCAGCAGGTGGACTACCTGGGCGTGGCCAGCGCCAGCGGCGACTACTGGGAAATCCCCACCCTGGAGGTCATCGACCGGCGCTACAGCAACAGCTTCCGCTACGGGCAGATGAACACGCCCTTCGAGTACGAGAAGCTTCGCTACTTCTATACCGAGGCGCGCAAGCTGCAGATCGGCGAATGAGTGGGCGGGCCGAATATCGACAAATTCGATATTCGGCCCGCAAAACTCGCAACCATTCATTCAATCGGCGCGACTACCATGGCCTCCATGCCTGAACGAGGAGGTCCCCCATGACCCAGTTGCGCAACCTGATCGACCTGCACATCGGCCGCCCCGCCTCCGACGGCGCCGGCGTGCGCCTGACCCGCGTGATCGGCGGCCCGGGCATCGAACGCTTCGATCCCTTCCTGATGCTCGACCAGTTCGACACGCAGAACCCCGACGACTACATCGGCGGCTTCCCCGACCACCCGCACCGCGGCTTCGAGACAGTGACCTACATGCTCGAAGGGCGCATGCGCCACCGCGACCACCTGGGCAACGAAGGCCTGCTCAAGCCCGGCGGCGTGCAGTGGATGACCGCCGCCCACGGCATCATCCACAGCGAGATGCCCGAGCAGGAGCAAGGCGCCATGCGCGGCTTCCAGCTGTGGCTGAACCTGCCCGGCAAGAGCAAGCTCGGCCCGGCCGGCTACCGTGACATCGAGCCGGAAGACGTACCGCGCACCACCACCGCCGGCGGCGTGGAAGTGACGGTGATCGCCGGACGCTTCGACGACGGCCAGGCGCAACTCGACGGCGCCGTGCAGCGCCCGGACACCGAACCGCACTACTACGACCTGAAGCTGCCGGCCGGCGCCGACATCGGCATCAATCTGCCGAACAGCCACCGCGCGCTGCTGTACGTCTACGAAGGCAGCCTGCAGGTGCAGGCCGAGCGCGGCGGCGAGGTCGGCACCAACCGCCTGGCGCGCCTGGGCGAAGGCGACGCGGTGAAACTGCACAGCGACGCGGGCGCGCGCGTCCTGCTGCTGGCCGGCAAGCCGCTGAACGAGCCGATCGTGCAGTACGGGCCCTTCGTGATGAACAGCCGCGAGGAGATCGAACAGGCCCTGCGCGATTACCGGGATGGCGTGCTGGCGGTCTGAGCCGCCGGGGTCGCGGCCCTGCCCGCGAAATCGCGCGCAGGGCGCGCCCACATGGATACGGCGAGGGTGAGGCAGCGTAGGAGCGGATCTTATCCGCGAATCGCGCCGATGGTTTCGGCTATCGCGGACAAGGTCCTCTCCTACGGGGGAGGAATACCGCGCCCCCGGCAACCTGTAGGAGCGGGCCCTGCCCGCGATTTCGCGCGCAGGGCGCGCTCCTACATGGTTACGGCATGGGTGGGGCGGCGTAGGGGATCCCATCCGCGAATCGCGCCGATGGTTTCGGCTATCGCGGACAAGGTCCGCTACGGGGGAGGAATACCGTGCCCCCGGCAACCTGTAGGAGCGGGCCCTGCCCGCGAAATCGCGCGCAGGGCGCGCTCCTACATGGTTACGGCATGGGTGGGGCGGCGTAGGAGCGGATCTCATCCGCGAACCGCGCCGGGACGCCCGGCTATCGCGGACAAGGTCCGCTACGGGGGAGGAATACCGTGCCCCCGGCAACCTGTAGGAGCGGGCCCTGCCCGCGATTTCGCGCGCAGGGCGCGCTCCTACATGGTTACGGCATGGGTGGGGCAGCGTAGGAGCGGATCTTATCCGCGAATCGCGCCGGAACCTCCGGCTATCGCGGACAAGGTCCTCCTACGCTGCCCCCCCCCTACAGACAATGCTCCTCCAGCCCAAGAAAGCGCACCAGCTCCGCGCGCTTGTCCATCGCATCCTTGTAGCCCAGGCGGATCAGCTCGTGGCAATAGCCGCGCTCGAACAGCAGGTAGCTCAGCACCCCCGCCCCGCTCGCCCGCGTCGCGCCCGGGCCGCGCAGGAACAGGCGGACCGCCCAGGGCAGTTCCTTGCGGTGCTTGGCCGCGATCTCGTCCAGCGGCCGCGACGGCGACACCAGCAGCACTTCCACCTCGCGCAGTCCCGCTTCGTGGCAACGGCGCTCCTGGGGCACCAGCGAGCCCAGGTAATTGACGCGCTGCAACACCTCGATATCCCCCTCCAGGCTATCGATGAAGGTGCTGTTGAGCAGGTGGATGCCCATCTGCGCCAGGCTCGGCGGCCGCCCGCTGGCCTGGCCGGCGCCTTCGTTGGGGTCGTTGCGCATCGGGTTCCCGCTGACGCCGATCACCAGCACGCGGTTGGCGCCCAGGTGCAGCGCCGGGCTGATCGGCGCCTGCTGGCGCACCGCGCCGTCGCCGTAGTACTCGCGCTTGATGCGCACCGGGGCGAACAGCAGCGGGATCGCCGAGCTGGCCAGCAGGTGCTCCAGGCACAGCCGCGTCGGCACGCCGATGCGCCGGTGGCGCAGCCAGGGCTCGATGGTGGCGCGGCCCTGGTAGAAGGTCACCGCCTGCCCGGAGTCGTAGCCGAAGGCGGTCACCGCCACCGCGCGCAGCTTGCGTTGCTGCAGGGCGGCGCTGATGCCGGAAAAGTCCATCTCGCGGGCCAGCAGGTGGCGCAGCGGCGTGCTGTCGAGCAGCGCCACCGGCCGCCGCCGGCCCAGGCCCAGCAGGCTGTGGCCGAGGAAGCGCAGGGCCTGGCCGAGCACCCCGGTGAAATCGGCGCGGTACACCTGGCCGGTGTGGAAGCCCTTCCACACCCGCGTCAGGCTGTGGATGGCCTCGCGGAAGGACAGCGCGCCGCAGGCCAGGCCCACCGCGTTGATGGCGCCGGCCGAGGTGCCGACGATGACCGGGAAGGGATTGGCCGCGCCCTCCGGCAGCAGCTCGGCGATGGCCGCCAGCACGCCCACCTGGTAGGCGGCGCGGGCGCCGCCGCCGGAGAGGATGAGGCCGGTGACGGCCTGGGGGGATTGGGGAACGGCAGATTCAGTCACGACCGGAGTCCTGGATGCGTCCTGCATTTGAGTATGCAGCGCCGCTCGCCGCGGTAAAGCCGGCCGCCGCGCTCAGCGCTTGTCGTAGAGCTTCGGCGCGCCTTCCGGGCGGCTCTTGAAACGGCGGTGGGCCCAGAGGTACTGCTCGGGCTGCTGGCGGATCTCGGCTTCCACCCACTGGTTGATGCGCAGGCAGTCGGCCTCCTCGCTCTCGCCGGGGAAGTCCTGCAGCGGCGGGTGCACCACCAGGCGGTAGCCGGAACCGTCGGCCAGGCGCGTCTGGGTGAAGGGCATGACCTGCGCGCGGCCCAGGCGGGCGAACTTGGTGGTGGCGGTGACGGTGGCGGCCTGGATGCCGAACAGCGGCACGAACAGGCTCTGCTTGGCGCCGTAGTCCTGGTCCGGGGCGTACCAGATGGCGCGCCCGGCGCGCAGCACCTTGAGCATGGCACGCACGTCCTCGCGCTCGATGGCGCTGGCGTCCAGGTTGTGCCGCTCGCGGCCGCGGCGCTGCACGTAGTCGAACACCGGGTTGTCGTGCTCGCGGTACATGCCGTCGATGGTCTGCACCTGGCCCAGCAGCGCCGCGCCTATCTCCAGGGTGGTGAAGTGCATGGCCATGAGGATCACGCCCTTGCCTTCGGCCTGGGCCTGGCGCAGGTGCTCCAGGCCTTCTATATGGGCGAGCCTGGCCAGGCGCGCCCGGGGCCACCACCAGCTCATGGCCATCTCGAAGAAGGCGATGCCGGTGGAGGCGAAGTTGGCCTTGAGCAGCCGGGTGCGCTCGGCGGCGGACAGCTCGGGGAAGCACAGCTCCAGGTTGCGCGCGGCGATCGCCCGGCGGCTGCCGACCACGCGGTACATCAGCGCGCCCAGGCCGCGCCCCAGCGCCAGCAGCGCCGGATAGGGCAGCTGCACCACCAGCCACAGCGCGCCCAGGCCCAGCCACAGCGGCCAGTAGCGCGGATGGAGGAAGGCGGGACGAAAGCTGGGACGATCCATGGAGGGTTCCGAAATGACGGGCAAAGGCGGCATTCTACCGCGAGCGCCGCCTTTGCGCCGCCGCCCCGGTGCCACTATCGCACCTGGCCCCGCGCCAGGCTTGCGGCTGCCGGGAGGGTTCGCTATAAGTCGAGGCCATTTAGCGATGCAGTGCGACCATGAGCCAAGCCGACCTCCTCGACCAAGATCCCGTTTTCCAGCTCAAGGGCAGCATGCTCGCCGTCACCGTGCTGGAACTGGCGCACAACGACCTGTCGCGCCTGGACCGTCAGCTCGCCGACAAGGTCGCCCAGGCTCCCAACTTCTTCCGCGACACCCCGCTGGTGCTGGCCCTGGACAAGCTCCCCGACGGCGAGGGCCAGCTCGACCTGCAGGGCGTGCTGGACATCTGCCGCCGCCACGGCCTGCGCACCCTGGCCATCCGCGCCAACCGCGAGGAAGACCTGCGCCTGGCGACCATGCTGGACATCCCGGTGCTGCCGCCCTCCGGCTCCCGCGACCGCCCGCTGGAACCCAGGGACGCCGCGGCGGCCCCGGCGAACGAAGGCATAGTGCGCCGCCCGCGCAGCGAGAAGCTGGCCGAACCGGTGGTCGAAAAAGCCATCGACAAGGCCAGCGACAAGACGGCGGACAAGGCGCCTGAAAAAGCCCCTGAAAAGACCTCTGAAAAAGCCGCCGAACCCGCCGCCCCGGCCGTCCGTCCGACTAAACTGGTAACCACCCCGGTACGCGGCGGCGTGCAGATCTACGCCGCCGGCGGCGACCTCATCGTGCTCGCCCCCGTGAGCCCCGGTGCGGAACTTCTCGCCGACGGCAACATCCACGTATACGGTCCGATGCGCGGTCGTGCCCTGGCCGGCGTCAAGGGCGACACCAGCGCGCGAATCTTCTGTCAGCAACTGGGCGCCGAACTGGTCTCGATCGCCGGGAATTACAAGGTGGCAGAAGACCTTAGGCGCAGTCCGCAATGGGGGCAGGCGGTACACGTCAGCCTGTCGGGAGACGTGTTGAACATCACCCGCCTTTAACGGATACTGCCGCGAATTTCAGGGACCAGAACTCTTCGTTTTTTCTTTGGGGTGAATCACCTTGGCCAAGATCCTCGTAGTCACATCCGGTAAGGGTGGCGTCGGTAAAACCACCACCAGCGCCGCCATCGGCACCGGCCTGGCCCTGCGCGGCCACAAGACCGTCATCGTCGACTTCGACGTGGGCCTGCGTAACCTCGACCTGATCATGGGCTGCGAACGCCGCGTGGTTTATGACTTCGTCAACGTCATCAACGGCGAAGCCACGCTGACCCAGGCCCTCATCAAGGACAAGCGCCTCGAGAACCTGTTCGTCCTGGCCGCCAGCCAGACCCGTGACAAGGACGCCCTCACCCAGGAAGGCGTCGGCAAGGTCATGGAAGAACTCAAGCAGAACTTCGAATACATCATCTGCGACTCCCCGGCCGGCATCGAGAAGGGTGCCCACCTGGCCATGTACTTCGCCGACGAGGCGATAGTCGTGACCAACCCGGAAGTCTCCTCGGTGCGCGACTCCGACCGCATGCTCGGCCTGCTGGCCAGCAAGTCGGCGCGTTCCGAGAAGGGCGAGGAGCCGATCAAGGAACACCTGCTGCTGACCCGCTACAACCCCGAGCGCGTCACCAAGGGCGAGATGCTCGGCGTGGAAGACGTCGAGGAAATCCTGGCGATCCGCCTGCTGGGCGTGATCCCCGAGTCGCAGGCCGTGCTCAAAGCCTCGAACCAGGGCGTGCCGGTCATCCTCGACGAGCAGAGCGACGCCGGCCAGGCCTACAGCGACGCGGTCGACCGCCTGCTGGGTAAAGAGATGCCACATCGGTTCCTCGATGTGCAGAAGAAAGGATTCCTGCAACGACTGTTCGGAGGACGTGAATGAGCCTTTTAGACTTCTTTCGCAGCCGGAAAGCGCCGAACAGCGCGTCCATCGCGAAGGAAAGACTCCAGATCATAGTCGCCCACGAGCGCGGCAACCGTTCGCAACCGGATTACCTCCCGCAGCTGCAGAAAGACCTGCTGGAAGTGATCCGCAAATACGTTCCGATCGACCAGGAACAGGTCCAGGTGGAACTGGCCAACCAGGGCAGCTGCTCGATCCTGGAACTCAACATCACTCTGCCGGAACGTTGATCGTTCCCGGAGTGAACTGCGGCGGCCTCGGCCGCCGCAGTCATTTCTAGCCGCTGTCGAGGCCCCATGCCGCTGTCGAACATCCAGATCGTCCACCAGGACGCCGCCCTGCTGGTGGTGAACAAGCCCACCCTGCTGCTCTCGGTGCCCGGCCGCGCCGAGGACAACAAGGACTGCCTGGTCACCCGCCTACAGGAAAACGGCTACCCGGAAGCGCGCATCGTCCACCGCCTGGACTGGGAAACCTCCGGCCTGATGGTCCTGGCCCGCGACGCCGACAGCCACCGCGAGCTATCCCGGCAGTTCCACGACCGCGAGACCGAAAAGGCCTACACCGCCCTGTGCTGGGGCGAACCGGAGCTGGACAGCGGGCGCATCGAACTGCCGCTGCGCTACGACCCGGAGAACAAGCCGCGACACATCGTCGACCACGAGCACGGCCGCCACGCCCTGACCTTCTGGCGCGTCGTCGAGCGCTGTGGCCAGTACGCCCGGGTGGAACTCACTCCCATCACCGGCCGCTCGCACCAGCTGCGCGTACACATGCTGTCCATCGGCCACCCGCTGCTCGGCGACCGCCTCTACGCCGAAGGCGAAGCCCTGGCCCTGCGCGACCGCCTGTGCCTGCACGCCAGCCTGCTGTGCCTGACCCACCCGCAGAGCGGCGAGCGCCTGCGCTTCGAGTCGCCGGCGCCGTTCTGAGCGGGAACCGCCATGGACCGGCAAGACTTCCACCAGGCAACCCGCGGCGCCCCGCCCCATCCGTCGCTGATGCAAGCGCTGGAGCATTGGTACTGCGCGCCCGGCCTGGCCCTGGACCTGGGTTGCGGCTCGGGACGCGACACCCATGAGCTGCTGCGCCAGGGTTGGCGGGTGCTGGCGATCGACAGCAATGCCGCCGGCCTGCGTCACCTGACGGAAGGTTTATCCACAGGCCAGGCCGAACGCCTGCGAACCCGCTGCGAACGCTTCCAGGACACCGCCCTGCCCAACGCGCAGCTGATCAACAGCAGCTTCGCCCTGCCCTTCTGCCCGCCTGCCGATTTTCCGCGCCTGTGGCAAGGCATCGAGGCTGCCCTGGGGCGTGGCGGGCTGTTCGCCGGGCACTTCTTCGGCGAACGCGACCAGTGGCAGGGCCGCGACGGCATGAGCTTCCACACCCACGAAGCCACTCAGGCTCTTTTCGAGGGCTGGGAAACGCTGCGCTTCGAAGAACACGAATGGCAAGGCAAGACAGCCGTCGGAGGCATCAAGCACTGGCATATCTTCGCCGTGGTGGCACGGCACCCGTAGCGGACCTTGTCCGCGAAAGCCGGACGTCCCGGCGCGATTCGCGGATAAGATCCGCTCCTACGCGGCCCCACCTGCGCCATCCCCCTGTAGGAGCGCGCCCTGCGCGCGATTTCGCGGGCAGGGCCCGCTCCTACAGTTCACCGTGAGGCATGGTGCCCCCGTAGGAGCGGACCTTGTCCGCGATAGCCGGCCGTCCCGGCGCGATTCGCGGATAAGATCCGCCTACGCCACCGGCACACAAGGCCCCGTAGGATGGTGTTGAGCGAAGCGATACCCATCGCCATGGTCCGATGGGTATCGCAGGCTCAACCCTTCCTACGAAAAGCGCCCCGGTGCGCCGGGCAAGACAGTTGCTCCTACGCCGCCCCACCTGCGCCATCCCCCTGTAGGAGCGCGCCCTGCGCGCGAATCGCGGACAGAGTCCGCGATGAATCCCCGCCGGCATAGCCACAACCCCGCCGCCCCCGCCATTTGCGATAAACTTCCGCCCATCGTTGTCCGGAGTTTCCCATGCGTGCAGATCTCAACCAGGGCCTGATCGATTTCCTCGCGGCCTCGCCGACGCCGTTCCACGCCACCGCCAGCCTCGCCCGGCGCCTCGAGGAGGCCGGTTACCAGCGCCTCGACGAGCGCGACGCCTGGCGCACCGAGGCCGGCGGGCGCTACTACGTGACGCGCAACGACTCCTCGCTGATCGCCTTCAAGCTCGGCCGCAACGCCCCGCTGGAGCACGGCCTGCGCCTGGTCGGCGCGCACACCGACAGCCCCTGCCTGCGCGTCAAGCCGAACCCGGAACTGGCCCGCAAGGGCTATTGGCAGCTGGGCGTCGAGGTCTACGGCGGCGCCCTGTTCGCACCCTGGTTCGACCGCGACCTGTCCCTGGCCGGGCGCGTCACCTTCCGCCTGGCCGGCAAGGTGGAAAGCCGCCTGATCGACTTCCGCGCGCCCATCGCGGTGATCCCCAACCTGGCCATCCACCTCAACCGCGAGGCCAACCAGGGCTGGGCGATCAACGCGCAGACCGAACTGCCGCCGATCCTCGCCCAACTGGCCGCCGGCGAGACCCGCGACTTCCGCGACCTGCTCGGCGAACAGCTGCAGAACGAGCACGGCATCATCGCCGACGCCATCCTCGACTACGAACTGAGCTTCTACGACACCCAGCGCGCCGCGGTGGTGGGCCTGGGCGGCGAGTTCATCGCCGGCGCCCGCCTGGACAACCTGCTGTCCTGCTACGCCGGCCTGGAGGCCCTGCTGGCCAGCGGCGACGAGCAGAGCGCGGTGCTGGTCTGCACCGACCACGAGGAAGTCGGCTCCTGCTCGGCCTGCGGCGCCGACGGCCCCTTCCTGGAGCAGGTGCTGCGCCGCCTGCTGCCCGACGGCGACGCCTTCGTGCGGGTGATCCAGCGCTCGCTGCTGGTCTCCGCCGACAACGCCCACGGCGTGCACCCCAACTACGCCGACAAGCACGACGGCAACCACGGCCCGCTGCTCAACGGCGGCCCGGTGATCAAGGTCAACAGCAACCAGCGCTACGCCACCAGCAGCGAGACCGCCGGCTACTTCCGCCACCTGTGCCTGGAAAACGAAGTGCCGGTGCAGAGCTTCGTGACCCGCAGCGACATGGGCTGCGGCTCCACCATCGGCCCGATCACCGCCAGCCAGTTGGGCGTGCGCACCGTCGACATCGGCCTGCCGACCTTCGCCATGCACAGCATCCGCGAACTGGCCGGCAGCCACGACCTGCGCTACCTGGCCAAGGTGCTGGGGGCGTTCTATGGCAGTGCCGAGCTGCCTTGAGGAAAAAACCATGAGCCTGAAAGGCAGCTGCCTGTGCGGAGCCATCGGCTACGAGGTCGATGGCCTGGACATGCCGATCGCGCATTGCCACTGCCGTACCTGCCAGAAGGCCCATGCGGCGACCTACGCCACTACCGCCGGGGTCCTGCGCGAACACTTCCGCTGGACCCACGGGGAAGAACTGGTCGCCGCCTACGAATCCTCCCCCGGCAAACTGCGGCGCTTCTGCCCGCGCTGCGGCAGCCAACTGGTCGCCGAGCGCGCCGGCCAGCCCCACGTCATCCTTCGGGTGGCCACCCTCGACGAAGATCCGGGCTCACGACCGGCCCGGCACATCTGGACTTCCCACGACCGTCCCTGGCTGGCTGACGGTGCGGAGGTCCCGGCCTATCCGGAGTGGAACCCGGAACGCAAGGGCTGACGTTCGCGTTGATTTTTTGTAGGAGCGAGCTTGCTCGCGAACGGCGTTTCCCGGGCACTCCGATGTTCGGGGTGGCCTCTGTTCCCTCTCCCTAACCCTCTCCCTGAAGGGAGAGGGGACCGTTGGGCAGGGTTTGATGTTATGGCGTTAGCCGGCTAGCGCAGTGGCTTCCGGCGGAAACCATCACCTTTCTCGGCACGGACAAGCCCCCTCTCCCTTCAGGGCGGGGCGCGCAGCCGAGGGCTGGGGAGAGGGGGCGAAGGTCAGCCAAACGCACGAAGGTCCAAGTTCGCGAGCAAGCTCGCTCCTACGAAGAGCCCTCCCCTCAATCCGGCACTTCCACGCTCACATGAATGGCATCGTGCCGCCAGAACTCCAGGTCGCAGTCGATCACCCGGCCGTGCTGGTCGCGGTTGATGCGGGTGATGCGCAGCGCCGGGCTGCCCTCGGCCACCCGCAGGGCGCTGGCGGCTTCGCCGTGCAGGGCGGTGGGCACCATGTCGAAGCGCACGCGGCCGTAGCGGATGTCGTAGCGGCTGGCGTAGAGATCGGTCAGCGACTGGCGCAGGTCGCTGTCAAGGATGCCGGGGAAGTAGGCCGGGTTCAGGTAGTGCTCCACGTACAGCACCAGGCGCCCGTCCACCCTTCGTGCGCGGCGGATCTGGTAGACGCTGGACAGCGCCGGCAGCTCCAGGTGCGCGCAGATCGCCGGGCTGGCCGGCAGTTGGCGCGCCGACAGCACCTCGGTGGCCGGCACCCGCTGCTGGCCGGCGACCATCGCGTGGAAGTGGCTGCGCACCAGCGGGTTGTACAGCAGCCGCGGCGGCGAGACGAACCAGCCGCGGCGCTCCTCGCGGTAGATCAGGCCCTGGGCTTCCAGCTGCGTCAGCGCCTCGCGCAGGGTGATGCGCGTGGTGTCGAACAGCTCGCTCAGGCGCCGCTCCGCTGGCAGCTTGCCGCCGGCCGGCAGCAGGCCGCTGTCGATCTGTTCCAGCAGCGCCCGGCAGATCGCCGTCACCGTCGGTAGCGCCTCGTCGCGCATGCTGTTTCCCTCTTTTGGACTAGACCAGCCCCAACCTGGGGCACTTCACCGCAACCGGCGGCAGCTTCCACTGTAGGAATCGCCGGTGACCGTCCGGTGACAATGCCATGGCAAGCAGGCCCCATGCCAGCTCCCGGGCCCGGCATAGCCCCGGCGCATCAAGGTCTTGTGCATGGTCTAGGCTGTATCCGGGCGCTGCCTGCCGAACGACCGGCCGCCGCCCGGACACGAAATTGTCACGCCCGCTTCGTAGATTGGCCTGGGTCTTGCTGATCTAGACCAGCGATGCGCCGCGCCCTCGCCGGGGCGCGGGCCCGACTGCCAAACCCGATGACCGAAGGAGCACCGAATGAAACGCTTGCTTGCTTCACTGCTGGGAACCGCGATTGCCCTGGGCAGCGCGACCGCCATGGCCGCCGAGGCCGACCTGCAGGCGCTGGAACAGGCCGCGCGCAAGGAAGGCCAGGTGAACAGCGTGGGCATGCCCGACAGCTGGGCGAACTGGAAGGACACCTGGAAGGACCTGGAGAGCAAGTACGGGCTCAAGCACATGGACACCGACATGAGCTCGGCCCAGGAGCTGGCCAAGTTCAAGGCCGAGGGCGAAAACGCCAGCGCCGACATCGGCGACGTCGGCGCCGCCTTCGGCCCCATCGCCGTGCAGCAGGACGTCAGCCAGCCCTACAAGCCGAGCACCTGGGACCAGGTCCCGGACTGGGCCAGGGACAAGGACGGCCACTGGGCCCTGGCCTACACCGGGACCATCGCCTTCATCGTCAACAAGCAACTGGTCAAGGACGTGCCGCGCAGCTGGGCCGACCTGCTCAAGGGCAAGTACAAGGTCACCATCGGCGACGTCAGCAGCGCGGCCCAGGCGGTCAACGGCGTGCTGGCCGCGGCCATCGCCAACGGCGGCGACGAGAAGAACATCAAGCCGGGCCTGGAGTTCTTCGCCCAGTTGGCCAAGCAGGGCCGCCTGTCGCTGACCAACCCGGTGATCAACACCCTGGAGAAAGGCGAGGTGGAAGTCGGCATCGTCTGGGACTTCAACGGCCTGAGCTACCGCGACCAGATCGACCCCAGCCGTTTCGAGGTGCTGATCCCCTCCGACGGCTCGGTGATCTCCGGCTACACCACCATCATCAACAAGTACGCCAAGCACCCCAACGCCGCCAAGCTGGCCCGCGAGTACATCTTCAGCGACGCCGGGCAGATCAACCTGGCCAAGGGCAACGCCCGGCCGATCCGCGCCGAGCACCTGCAGTTGCCGGCCGAGGTCAAGGCCAAGCTGCTGCCCAACGAGCAGTACGCCAAGGCCCAGCCGATCAAGGACGGCCAGGCCTGGGAAGCAACCTCCAAGCGCCTGCCGCGCATGTGGCAGGAAAACGTGATCATCAACATGCAGTGACGCGGCGCCGCCCCGGCCACGGCCGGGGCGCCCGTTCCGGTTTCCCCGACACAGGCAGCTACGATGTCCCGTCCCGTCATCCTGGTCATTCTCGACGGCCTCAACTACGGCGTCGCCCACGACTGCATGGGCCACCTGCAGGCGCTCTGCAACGCCGGCCGTGGCCGCCTCTACCGCCTGCAGTGCGAGCTGCCGTCGCTGTCGCGGCCGCTCTACGAATGCCTGCTCACCGGCGTCGCGCCCATCGACAGCGGCATCCTGCACAACCAGGTGTCGCGCCTGTCGAAGGAGCGCAGCCTGTTCCACTACGCCCGCGACGCCGGCCTGAGCACCGCGGCGGCGGCCTACCACTGGGTCAGCGAGCTGTACAACCGCTCGCCCTTCGATGCGGCCCGCGACCGTCACACCGAGGACGCGGCGCTGCCGATCCAGTTCGGCCACTTCTACTGGACCGACCACTACCCCGACTCGCATCTGCTGGCCGATGCCGAGCACCTGCGCCGCCGCCACAAGCCCGACGTGCTGCTGGCGCACCCGATGAACATCGACGACGCCGGCCACCGCCACGGCCTGAACAGCGCCCAGTACCGCAACGCCGCGCGCCAGGCCGACGTGCTGCTCTCGGAATACCTGCACCAGTGGCTGGCCGCCGGCTACCAGGTGATGGTCACCGCCGACCACGGCATGAACGACGACCATACCCACGGCGGCATCCTCCCCGAGGAACGCGAGGTGCCGCTGTTCGTCTTCGGCGAGGCCTTCAGCCTCGACGACCAGGTGCGCCCGCGCCAGGTCGAACTGTGCGGCAGCCTCTGCGAAATACTCGGCGCCCCCCACGACAAGCCGGTCTGCCAAGGGTTGCTGCGGCCATGAGAGCGAACCGCGGAAAGCGCCTGGCCCTGCTCTGCCTGCTGCCCTTCGCGCTGTTCTTCTTCGCCTTCCAGATCGCCCCGCTGCTGTGGGTGGCGATCAACAGCCTGCGCAGCGAGGACGCCTGGGGCCTGGGCAACTTCGCCGAGATATTCGCCTCGCCCTTCTACCGGCAAGCGATCCGCTACAGCCTGGAGATTTCCCTGTGGTCGAGCCTGATCGGCCTGGCCATCGCCGTGCTCGGCAGCTATTCGCTGCGCCAGGTGGACAGCCGCCTGCGCGACTTCGTCATGGCCTTCGCCAACATGACCAGCAACTTCGCCGGGGTGCCGCTGGCCTTCGCCTTCATCATCATCCTCGGCTTCAACGGCGCCATCACCCTGCTGCTCAAGCAGGCCGGGCTGATCGAAGACTTCAACCTCTATTCCAAGACCGGCCTGATCATCCTCTACACCTACTTCCAGATTCCCCTGGGGGTGATGCTGCTCTACCCGGCCTTCGACGCCCTGCGCGAGGACTGGCGCGAATCGGCGGCGCTGCTGGGGGCCAACCACTGGCAGTTCTGGCGGCACATCGGCATCCCGGTGCTGACGCCGGCGCTGCTGGGCACCTTCGTCATCCTCCTGGCCAACGCCCTGGGCGCCTACGCCACCGTCTACTCGCTGACCACCGGCAACTTCAACGTGGTGCCGATCCGCATCGCCGGCCTGGTCTCCGGCGACGTCTTCCTCGACCCGAACATGGCCAGCGCCCTGGCGATGATCCTGGTCGGGCTGATGACCGTCATCACCCTGGCCCACCAGTGGCTGCTGCGGCGGAGCTACCATGTCCAGAAACGCTAGCCCGCTGTACCACCGGCTGGTGGTCTGGGCCCTGTTCCTGATCCTGCTGCTGCCGCTGGCCGCCACCCTGCTCTACTCCCTGGCCACCCAGTGGTCGGCCAGCGTGCTGCCCGACGGACTGACGCTGAAGTGGTACCTGGCGCTGTGGACCGACCCGCGCTTCCTCGCCGCCTTCGGCCAGTCGCTGCTGGTGTGCTTCGGCGCGCTGCTGCTGAGCGTGCTGCTGATCCTGCCGCTGATGTTCGTGGTGCACTACCACTACCCGCGCCTGGACGCGCTGATGAACGTGCTCATCCTGCTGCCCTTCGCGGTGCCGCCGGTGGTCTCCTCGGTGGGCCTGCTGCAGCTGTACGCCGCAGGCCCCCTGCCGCTGACCGGCACGCCCTGGATCCTCATCGGCTGCTACTTCACCATCGCCCTGCCGTTCATGTACCGGGCCATCGGCAACAACCTGCAGGCGATCAACCTGCACGACCTGATGGACGCCGCCCAGCTGCTGGGCGCCAGCACCTGGCAGGCGGCCCTGCTGGTGGTGCTGCCGAACCTGCGCAAGGGCCTGATGGTGGCGCTGTTCCTGTCCTTCAGCTTCCTCATCGGCGAGTTCGTCTTCGCCAACCTGCTGGTCGGTACCCGCTACGAGACGCTGCAGGTCTTCCTCAACAACATGCGCAACAGCAGCGGCCACTACACCAGCGCGGTGGTGGTCTCCTACTTCCTCTTCATCCTGCTGCTGACCTGGACCGCCAACCGCCTGAACAAGGACCGCACATGAGCTTCCTCAGCGTCGAACGCCTGGACAAGAGCTTCGGGGACACCCAGGTCTTCCAGGACATCGACTTCGCCGCCCGGCGCGGCGAGTTCGTCACCCTGCTCGGCCCCAGCGGCTGCGGCAAATCCACCCTGCTGCGCTGCATCGCCGGGCTCACAGCGGTGGACAGCGGGCGCATCCTGGTCGACGGCCAGGACCTGGTGCCGCTGCCGCCGCAGAAGCGCGGCATCGCCATGGTGTTCCAGAGCTACGCGCTGTTCCCCAACATGACCGTGCAGCAGAACGTCGCCTTCGGCCTGCGCATGCACAAGGTGCCGGCCGCGGAGGCCGCCAGCCGGGTGGCCGAGGTGCTGGAGATGGTCGAGCTGGGCCAGTACGCCGCGCGCTACCCGCACCAGCTCTCCGGCGGCCAGTGCCAGCGCGTGGCCCTGGCCCGCTCGCTGGTCACCCGCCCGCGCCTGCTGCTGCTCGACGAGCCGCTGTCGGCGCTGGATGCGCGCATCCGCAAGCACCTGCGCGAGCAGATCCGGCGCATCCAGCAGGAGCTGCAGTTGACCACGGTGTTCGTCACCCACGACCAGGAGGAAGCGCTGACGCTGTCCGACCGCATCGTGCTGATGAACGCCGGACGCATCGTCCAGAGCGGCGACGCGGAAACCCTCTACACCGCGCCGGCCGACGCCTTCGCCGCCGGCTTCATCGGCAACTACAACCTGCTCGACGCCGAGCAGGCCGGCCGCCTGCTCGGCCGGCCCTTCACCGGGCAGGTGGCGATCCGCCCGGAATCCCTGCGCCTGAGCCTGGACGCGGGCGACGGCATCGCCGCCCAAGTGCTGTCCCACAGCCTGCTGGGCAACGTCATCCGTTACCGGGTGCGGGCCAACGGCGTCGAACTCACGGTGGACGTGCTCAACCGCAGCGCGGAACGTCTCTATCCGGCCGGCAGCCAACTGGCGCTGGCGATCGATCATGAAAGCATCCGGGAGGTGGCCTGATGGCCCTGGTGATCTTCGACCTTGACGAAACCCTCATCGACGGCGACTGCGCCAGCCTGTGGAGCCGGCGCATGGCCGAGCTGGGCTGGGTCGACGGCGAATCCTTCATCCGCCGCGATACCGAGCTGATGGCGCGCTATGCCCTGGGCGAACTGTCCATGGAGGCCTACATGGCCTTCAGCCTGGAGCCCATGGCCGGGCGCAGCGTCGAGGAAGTGGAGCGGGAGGTGGAGGCCTACGTCGAGGACGTCATCGAACCGCTGATCTACAACGACGCCTGTCGCACCCTGGCGCGCCACCGCGCCGCCGGCGACAGCCCGCTGGTGATCTCCGCCTCCGGCGTGCACCTGGTGCAGCCGATCGCCGAGCGCATCGGCATCCAGGACGTCCTGGCCATCGACCTGGAAGTGCTGGACGGCCACTACACCGGCCGCACCCAGGGCGTGCTGACCTACCGCGACGGCAAGATCATCCGCCTGCTCGACTGGCTGGGCGGCGATGAAAACCCGCTGGCCGCCGCGCACTTCTATTCCGACTCGCGCAACGACCTGCCGCTGCTGCGCCGCGTCGGCAACCCGCACACGGTCAACCCCGACCCGGTGCTGCGCGCCGAGGCGGAAAAACACGGCTGGGAAATCCTCGCCTGGCGCTGAGTCCACCAGGAAACGCCATTCCCCTGTAGGAGCGCGCCCTGCGCGCGAAATCGCGGGCCGGGCCCGCTACCCACCGGCAAACACGACGCCGCGTAGGATGGTGTTGAGCGAAGCGATACCCATCACCGATGGCCGCATGGGTTTCGCCAAGGCTCAACCCATCCTACGAAGAGCGCCTCGGCGCAGCCGGCAAGACAGTTGCGCCTACAGATTCAGGGCAAACACCGTGCGGAACAGCCCGTCAGGCCAGGCTCTCGTCGATCAGCAGCACCACCTTGCCCTGCACCTGGTTGCTGGCCAGGGCCTCGAAGGCCTGCTCGGCGTCCTTGGCGGCGAACTGGCGTTCCAGCCGCGGCTGCAGTTTGCCGCTGGCGAACAGCGGCCAGACGCGGGTGCCCAGCTCGGCGATCAGTTGCGCCTTGAAGTCGGCGTCGCGGCTGCGCAGCGTCGAGCCGGTCAGCTGGATGCGCTTGCCCAGCAGCAGCGCCAGGTCCAGTTCGGCCTTGCGCCCGCCCATCAGGCCGATGACCACCCAGCGGCCGTCCTGACGCAACACTTGCAGGTTGAGCGCCGCGTAGTTGGCGCCCACCGGATCGAGGATCACGTCGAAGGGTGCGAAGTCGCGCAGCGATTCCAGGCCCTCGCCGCGCAGCACGCCGCCCTCGGCGCCCAGGGCCTCGCAGTAGGCCAGCCGGTCGGCGGAGCCGACGCTGACCCAGCAGGGGCTGCCGAAGGCCTTGCACAGCTGGATGGCGGCCGAACCCACGCCGCTGGCGCCGGCGTGCAGCAGGACCTTCTCGCCCGGCTGCAGGCCCGCCAGCTGGAACAGGTTGAGCCAGGCCGTGGCGTACACCTCCGGCAGCCCCGCCGCCTCGGCCAGCGACAGGCCGGTGGGCACCGGCAGCACGTGGCGGGCATCGACCACCACTTCCTCGGCCATGCCGCCGCCGGCCAGCAGCGCGCAGACGCGGTCGCCCACCTGCCAGGTGGCGCCGGCGCCCACTTCGCTGATCACCCCGGCGCATTCCAGGCCGAGCACGTCGCTGGCCCCCGGCGGCGGCGGGTAGAGCCCGGCGCGCTGCAGCAGGTCGGCGCGGTTGAGCCCGGCCGCGGCCACGCGGATGCGCACCTGCCCCGCCCCGCAGGTCGGCGCGGCGCGCTCGGCCCACTCCACCCGCCCTTCGATACCTTGCAATGCGTTCACGCTACCTCCATAGTGCTTGCACGGCCCGCACCACGTCGGTCGGGCCTTTCTCTTCGCTCGTCGCGCCAGAGCCCAATCTCGACAAGCTTGGAACCCGGCGACGCCAGATACGGCCTAATATGCGTCATAACTCCGCACCCAGTCGATTAAGCATGAAGCGATTTCTGCCCCGCACCGCCCTGCTGTTGGTCCTCGGCGCCAGCGCCCTGTCCTCGTTCGCCGCGCCCTCCGCCGGCCAGAACTCCTGGGACGGCCTGCAGCCGGACCGTGACCAGGTGATCGCCAGCCTCAACATCGTCGAGCTGCTCAAGCGCCATCACTACAGCAAGCCGCCGCTCAACGACGACCGTTCGGCGAAGATCTACGACGCCTACATCAAGGCCCTGGACCCGTCGCGGATGTACTTCACCGCCGGCGACATCGCCCAGTTCGCGCCCTGGCGCACCCAGTTCGACGACTTCCTCAAGAGCGGCGAGCTGGACCCCGGCTTCACCATCTACAAGCGTCACCTGGACCGCCTCAAGGAACGCCTGGACTTCGCCCTGGCGATGCTCGGCAAGGGCGTCGACAAGATCGACTTCAAGGTCGACGAGAGCCTGACCATCGACCGCGAGAACGCGCCCTGGGCCAAGAACGGCGCCGAGCTCGACGACCTCTGGCGCAAGAAGGTCAAGGACGAGGTGCTGCGCCTGAAGATCGCCGGCAAGGACGACAAGGCCATCCAGGAACAGCTGACCAAGCGCTACAAGAACCAGCTGATGCGCCTGGAACAGACGCGCAGCGAAGACATCTTCCAGGCCTACATCAACGCCTTCGCGCAGACCTACGACCCGCACACCCAGTACCTGTCGCCGGACAGCGCGGAAAACTTCGACATCAACATGAGCCTCTCCCTGGAGGGCATCGGCGCGGTGCTGCAGAGCGACAACGACTACGTCAAGGTCGTGCGCCTGGTGCCGGCGGGCCCGGCGGAGAAGAGCAAGCAGATCGCCACCTCGGACAAGATCATCGGCGTCGCCCAGGGCAAGGGCGAGATGGTCGACGTGGTCGGTTGGCGCCTGGACGAAGTGGTCAAGCTGATCCGCGGGCCGAAGGGCTCGCAGGTGCGCCTGGAAGTCATCCCGGCGAGCAACGCGCCGAACGACCAGACCAGCAAGATCGTCACCATCACCCGCGAGGCGGTGAAGCTCGAAGACCAGGCGGCTAAGAAGTCGGAAATCACCCTCGACCACGACGGCCGCAGCTACAAGCTCGGCGTGATCGACGTGCCGGCCTTCTACCTGGACTTCAAGGCCTACCGCGCCGGCGACCCGAACTACAAGAGCACCACGCGCGACGTGAAGAAGCTCATCGGCGAGCTGCAGAAGGACAAGGTCGACGGCATCGTCATCGACCTGCGCAACAACGGCGGCGGCTCCCTGCAGGAAGCCACCGAGCTGACCGGCCTGTTCATCGACCAGGGCCCGACCGTGCTGGTGCGCAACAGCGACGGCCGCGTCGACGTGCTCAACGATGACGAGGGCAAGGCCTTCTACACCGGGCCGATGACCGTGCTGGTCAACCGCCTGTCCGCCTCGGCCTCGGAAATCTTCGCCGGCGCAATGCAGGACTACCACCGCGCGCTCATCGTCGGCGGCCAGACCTTCGGCAAGGGCACCGTGCAGACCATCCAGCCGCTCAACCACGGCGAGCTGAAGCTGACCCTGGCCAAGTTCTACCGCGTCTCCGGGCAGAGCACCCAGCACCAGGGCGTGATCCCGGACATCGCCTACCCGTCCATCGTCGACGACAAGGAAATCGGCGAGAGCGCCCTGCCCGACTCCATGCCCTGGGACACCATCCGCCCGGTGCTGTCGGCGCAGAGCGACCCCTTCAAGCCGTTCCTCGACCAGCTGAAGACCCAGCACGACGCGCGCACCGCGAACAATGCCGACTTCGTCTACGCCCGCCAGCGCCTGGCCCTGGCCCAGGAACTGATGAAGGAGAAGACCGTCAGCCTGAACGAGGCCAAGCGCCGCGCCCAGCAGAGCAGCATCGAGGGCCGCCAGTTGGCCATGGAGAACGCACTGCGCAAATCCAAGGGCCAGGAGCCGCTGAAGGAACTCAAGCAGGAAGACGACAACGCCCTGCCGGACGACGACAAGACCAAGCCGCAGGACGACGCCTACCTCACCGAGTCCGGGCACATCCTGCTGGACTACCTGACGCTCAGCTCGGCGCTGGCCAAGCACTGAAAGAGCGGAGTCGTCACGAAACAGTCATGACTCAGTAGTGAAATGCGCAAGGGCCGGGAGACCGGCCCTTCGTCTTTTCACCCACAGAGAACCGTCATGACCGTCACCGAGCAGTTGAGCGCGCTGGCCCAGATCATCGCTCACGGCGACCTGCATTGTCTGTTCCAACCCATAGTGTCGCTCTCCGAGCGGCGCCTGGTGGGCTACGAGGCCCTCACCCGCGGCCCCTCCAACAGCCCGCTGCACTCCCCCCTCACCCTGTTCAGCACCGCGCGCCACGCCGGCCGCCTGAGCGAGCTGGACGTGCTCTGCCGGCGCCGCGCCTGCCAGCGCTTCCACGAGCTGGGGCTGGGCGGCAAGCTGTTCCTCAACGTCGCCCCCGAGTCGCTGCTGGACCCCAACCACCAGCCCGGCCGTACCCTGCAGTTGCTGCAGACCCTCGGCATAGCGCCGGGCGACGTGGTCATCGAGCTGACCGAGCAGGCGCCCATCGAGGACTTCGGCCTGCTCGACACCGCGCTGCACCACTACCGCGCCATGGGCTTCTGCATCGCCCTGGACGACCTCGGCGCCGGCTACTCCAGCCTGCGCCTGTGGTCGGAGCTGCGCCCGGACTACGTGAAGATCGACCGCCACTTCATCGACGGCATCCACCAGGACGGCGTCAAGCGCGAGTTCGTCGGCTCCATCCTGAAGATGGCCCACGCCTCCCGCGCCCAGGTGATAGCCGAGGGGATCGAATTGCCGGAGGAACTGGCGGTGCTCTCGGAGATGGGCGTCGACCTGGTCCAGGGCTACCTGATCGGCCGCCCGCAGGAACAGCCGGTGCGCGAGGTCCGCGGGCTGCTGCCGGACCTCGACCGCACGGACGCCCTGCACGGCGAGGAACAGGCCGACCTGCGCCCGCTGTTGCTGGAACAGCCGGCGGTGAGCCGCGACACGCCGATCGCCGAAGTGCTGGAAGCATTCCGCGCCCAGGCCAACCTAAACGCCCTGGCGGTGCTCGACGAGCACCAGCAGCCGGTGGGCATCGTCCACCGCCACGCGCTCTCCGATGCCCTGCTCAAGCCCTTCGGCACCGAACTGTACGCGCGCAAGCCGATCAGCCGGCTGATGAGCGAGGACTTTCTCGCGGTGGAGCGCAGCCAGTCGCTGCAACAGGTCAGCCGCCTGCTCACCAGCCGCGCGCGGCAGCGCATCGAGGAAGACTTCATCATCACCCAGGGCGGCCGCTACCTCGGCCTGGGCCGGGTGATCGACGTGCTCAAGCTGATCACCGAACTGAAGATCCGCCAGGCGCGCTACGCCAACCCGCTGACCCTGCTGCCGGGCAACGTGCCCATCCAGCAGTGCCTGGGCCGCCTGCTGCAACAGGAGCGCGAGGCGGCGGTGTGCTACGTCGATATCGACAGCTTCAAGCCCTTCAACGACCTCTACGGCTACGCCCGCGGCGACGAGGTGCTGCTGTGCCTGGCGCAATGCCTGAGCGACCGGGTGGACCCCGGCTGCGATTTCGTCGGCCACATCGGCGGCGACGACTTCATGCTGGTGTTCACCTCCGGGGACTGGCGCAACCGCCTCAACCAGTTGCTGGAGGACTTCCAGGGCCAGTGCCGGCGCTTCTACAACCAGGAGCACCTGCAGGCCGGCTGCTTCGTCGCCTACAACCGTCGCGGCCAGCGCCAGGAGTTCCCGCTGCTGTCGCTGTCGATCGGCGTGGTGCACCTCAAGCCCGGCGCCGGCGAACGCCTGGACGCGGCGCAACTGGCGAGCATCGCCTCCGAGGCCAAGCGCCACGCCAAGGAAATCCCCGGCTACAGCCGGCACGTCATCACCCTGGAATAGGCGGCGCTCAAAGCCCCAGTTGCGCCGCCAGGGCCTGGTAGCGCGCGGCCTGCTCGGCATCGGTCGCCAATCCGGGCGCCCCGTCGCGATAGAGCTCGGCCAGGCGCCGCGCGGCCAGCGGATGACCGGCCTCGGCGGCCTGGGCCCAGTGACGCGCCGCGGCGGCGCCGTCCGGCTGCCGCTGCGCGCTGCCCTGCAGGGCCTGCACGCCCAGTTGGTAGGCAGCCTTGGCATCACCGCCGGCAGCCGCCAGGGCGAGCAGGCGCAGGCCCTCCTCGCGGGCGCCGAAGCCCTGGCCACGGAACAGCAGCAGGTGGCCGTAGAAGCTCTGCGCAGCCACGTCGCCGAGATTGGCCATGCGCGAGAACTGCCCCTGCATCCACTGCCAGGCGCGCGGCTGGCGGACCAGCCATCAGGCGTCGCGCCACGGCGTAGGACAGGCGGGCGCGCAGGCGCCAGACGAACTCGCGGCTCACGGCTCTTCCGGGTAGTCGAATTCGAACACCCGCACCACCTCGGCGGCATGCCAGCCCGCCGCCGCCGGGCCGTCAGAAGCGCCGGAGAAGCGCCCCAGGCGCTCCACGCACTCGAAGAACCCGGTGCGCGGCAGGCGGCTGGCGCCCTGGCTGATCACCAGCGAACTACGCAGCGGCCGGCCGGCGCGGGCATCGAGCTGCGCCAGGTGTTCCAGGGCCGCGGTCAGGGTGGTCATCGCCGGGGTCGGCAGTTGCAGGCGCTCGATCAGTGCCCGGTAGGTCAACAGGTGGCGCTGGCGGCGCGCGTCTTCCAGCTCGTCCAGCAAGCCCTGCCAGTGCTTGCGGCTGATATGCACGCTCAAGATGCCGACTCCGACTTCGCTCCCAGTGCGCGACGCAGGCCGTGCTCGATGGCTTCGCTGACCTCGCGCTCGCCGCTTTCGATCATCCCCAGGTAGGACGGGCTGATCCCCACCTCGCGGGCCACGCTCTCCAGGGACAGGCCACGCGCCTCGCGCAACTCGCGCCAGGAGGCGGTCGGCGCCGCCGCCGTGACGACGGCGGCCGCTGGCGGGGCGGCGCGGGCGCCGGCAGCGGCCAGCAGCGCCTGGTAGTCGGCCCAGGGAAGCACGGCGTACTCCGCTTCGCCGTCTCGTGTGATCACTTGCACATTCATCGACAACACTCCTTGCATGCCGGCATTTCAACGGGCAATGACGGCAACCACTGGCGCCTGCCCGGCATTCCGACCCTTCACAGTATCGCCCATGAAACGCCGCTCGGCCTCATCGGGCGCATCATCGCGCACGGCATCGCAACGCCGCGCACGGTTCGCGTGGACGGCAACTCAGCCGCGCGCCGGCCGCTCCGGCCCCGGCAGCAGCGCCAGGGACTGGCGCGTCTCGCGGCTCTGCGCGTCGCGCCAGAGCTTGAAGGCATCCAGCTCGGCCTGCCAGTGGCGCACCACCCAGGCCAGCACCGCCAGGTCGTCCAGCAGGCCCACGCCGGGCAGCCAGTCGGGAATCATGTCCAGCGGCGAGAGGAAATACAGCAGCGCCGCCACCACGGCCAGCAGCGCCCTGGGGTTGAGCTGGCGATACTGCCCGCGCACGGTGGCCAGGGCGAGTTCCTGCAGCAGGCGCAGGTCGGCCTTGACCAGCTTCAGGCGCGCGCTCTTGCGCGCCACGGCGAACAGCAGCGCCGGTACCCGGCCCCGGGCGAGAAAGCGTTCGGCCAGGGCCAGATAACGGTCGAAACCGGCGGGTTTCTTCATCGGGCACCTCGTCCCGGCGGTGTCGCCGGGGGACGTTTGGGTTATCCACCTTTCCTGTGGATAACTCTGTTGAAAGTATCCGGTCTCCACGCCGGAAAGCCCGTCGCCAGCGGCCTACAGACAGATCGGCGATTTTTTGTTCAGCTCGGGAAACCTTATAAAAATCATACAGTTGCGGCTATTCGATATCACCCTTCGCTGTCAAGCACCGGCCGTAACCACGGCTGCGACATATATGTGCATAAGGGTAACATCCCGCACCAGACTACGCCCTTTCCGACCGACTGGTCAGCCGCGAAGCAGCGCCATCTTCCTGCAGAAACAGGAACGCCCCGCACGGGCGGGGCGTCCTCTTGGTACGAATGTACTCAGTTCTGCGCCGGGGCTTGCGGCTGCTCGCCGCCGGCCTGGTTGGCATCCTTGATGCCCAGCAGTTCCAGGTCGAACACCAGCACCGAGTTGGCCGGGATGGTCGGGCTCGGGCTCTGCGAGCCGTAGGCCAGTTCGCTGGGGATGAACAGCTTGATCTTCTCGCCCACGTGCATCAGTTGCAGGGCCTCGACCCAGCCCGGGATCACGCCGTTGACCGGCAGGTCGATGGGGCTGCCGCGCTGGATGGAGCTGTCGAACACGGTGCCGTCGGTCAGCTTGCCCTCGTAGTGCACGGTGACCACGTCGGTGGCCTTGGGCTGCGGGCCGTCGGCCTTCTTCACCACTTCGTACTGCAGGCCGGACTTGGTGGTGACCACGCCTTCGCGCTTGCCGTTGTCCTCGAGGAACTTCTTGCCGGCCTTGAGGGTTTCCTCGCTCAGCTTGGCCATGCGCTCCTCGGAACGCTTCTGCAGGTCGGTGAACGCCTGGGTCAGCTCTTCATCGGTGACGCGCTGCGGCTTCTTGCCGATGGCATCTTCGATGCCCTGGGCGACGGCCTTGGAGTCCAGATCGTTCATGCCTTCCTGGGCCAGGCTCTTGCCCATGTTCAGGCCGATGCCGTAGGAAGCCTTCTGCGCCGACGTCTTGAGCTCCACATTGGCAGCCTGCTGATCGCAGCCCGCGAGAACCAGGCCGACCAGTGCGATCGCTGCCGCCAACCGATGTTGTTTCATGCTGATTCCTTGTCTGATTGCCATGCTGGCATTTCGATGAAACCGCGAGCTTATCAGGGCGCCGCGGCCAATGGCTATGGGCAATAGGAACCACTGCCGGGGGATAAGTTCCCACGGCAAACTTATAGAAAAATTAACGGGATAGGCGTTGCGAACGGCGTCGCACGCGGGTCTTTTCCGGAGCCGGAAAAGACAAAGCCCCCAGGCATTTCTGCCTGAGGGCTTGGAATATGGCGCAGCGGACGGGACTCGAACCCGCGACCCCCGGCGTGACAGGCCGGTATTCTAACCGACTGAACTACCGCTGCGTCGGACCTCGAGTTTGGTGGGTGATGACGGGATCGAACCGCCGACCCTCTGCTTGTAAGGCAGATGCTCTCCCAGCTGAGCTAATCACCCTTCACTCTCGAAGTGGGGCGCATTCTACGGAGGCATTCGCACCCTGACAAGCCCCCGCGTGAAAAATTTTTTCTGCCGTTCCAAAGGCTTAGGAAAACGCCGGCGAAACGCCATGGGCTTGGCCTGGACCGCCGCTGTGGGAATAATGCAGTCCTTTGTGTCCGGGAGTTTGACCCTCATGTGGTTCCGTAACCTGCTCGTCTACCGCCTCACCCAGGATCTGCAGATCGATGCCGATGCCCTCGAGAAAGCCCTGGCCAGCAAGCCGGCGCGCCCCTGCGCCAGCCAGGAACTGACCACCTACGGCTTCACCGCGCCCTTCGGCAAGGGCCCCGACGCGCCCCTGGCCCACGTCAGCCAGGGCTTCTACCTGATCAGCGCGCGCAAGGAGGAACGCATCCTCCCCGGCAGCGTGGTGCGCGATGCGCTGAAGGACAAGGTGGACGAGATCGAGACCGCGCAGATGCGCAAGGTCTACAAGAAGGAACGCGACCAGCTCAAGGACGAGATCGTCCAGAGCCTGCTGCCGCGCGCCTTCATCCGCCGCTCCTCGACCTTCGCCGCGATCGCCCCGGAGCTGGGCCTGATCCTGGTCGATACCGCCAGCGCGAAGAAGGCCGAGGACCTGCTCTCCACCCTGCGCGAGGCCCTCGGCTCGCTGCCGGTGCGCCCGCTCAGCGTCAAGGTCGCGCCCAGCGCCACCCTCACCGACTGGGTGAAGACCCAGGAAGCCGCCGGCGACTTCTTCGTGCTCGACGAGTGCGAACTGCGCGACACCCACGAGGACGGCGGCGTGGTGCGCTGCAAGCGCCAGGACCTGACCAGCGACGAGATCCAGCTGCACCTGTCCTCCGGCAAGCTGGTCACCCAGCTGGCGCTGGCCTGGTCGGACAAGCTCAGCTTCGTGCTCGACGACAAGCTGGCGATCAAGCGCCTGCGTTTCGAGGAACTGCTGCAGGAGCAGGCCGAGAAGGACGGCGGCGACGACGCCCTCGGCCAGCTCGACGCCAGCTTCATCCTGATGATGCTGACCTTCGGCCAGTTCCTGCCGGCGCTGTTCGAAGCGCTCGGTGGCGAGGAAATCCCACAGGGCATTTAAGCCCATCCCGGCCGGCGCCCTATATGGCGCCGGCCCGACAATAACGACAAGGATCACCGTCCATGCGCGCCATCGCCTTGCTGAGCCGCTTCGTCGGCAACACCTTCGCCCTCTGGGTACTGCTGTTCGCCGTGCTGGCCTTCCTCGCGCCGCAGTGGTTCCGCCCGCTGGCGCCGGCGATAGTGCCGATGCTCGGCATCGTCATGTTCGGCATGGGCCTGACGCTGAAGCTGGAAGACTTCGCCGAAGTGGCGCGGCACCCCTGGCGCGTGTGCCTGGGCGTGGTCGCCCACTTCGTCATCATACCCGGCGTGGCCTGGCTGCTGTGCCAGCTGCTGCAGCTGCCGCCGGAGATCGCCGTGGGCGTGATCCTGGTCGGCTGCTGCCCTAGCGGCACCGCCTCCAACGTCATGACCTGGCTCGCCCGCGGCGACCTGGCGCTGTCGGTGGCCATCGCCGCGGTGACCACCCTGCTCGCCCCGCTGCTGACGCCGGCGCTGATCTGGCTGCTGGCCTCGGCCTGGCTGCCGGTGTCCTTCGCCGAGCTGTTCTGGTCGATCCTGCAGGTGGTGCTGCTGCCCATCGCCCTCGGCGTGGTCGCCCAGCGCCTGTTCGGCGCGCGGGTGGGCAAGGTGGTGGAAGTGCTGCCGCTGGTCTCGGTGGTGTGCATCGTGGTGATAGTCGCGGCGGTGGTGGCAGCCAGCCAGGCGAAGATCGCCGAGTCCGGCCTGCTGATCATGGCCGTGGTGATCCTGCACAACGGCTTCGGCTTCCTCCTCGGCTACCTCGCCGGGCGCGTCTTCGGCCTGCCCCTGGCGCAGCGCAAGTCGCTGGCCCTGGAAGTCGGCATGCAGAACTCCGGGCTCGGCGCGGCCCTGGCCAGCGCGCACTTCTCGCCGCTGGCGGCGGTGCCCAGCGCGTTGTTCAGCGTCTGGCACAACATCTCCGGGGCCACCCTGTCGAGCTGGTTCCGCCGCCTGACGGACAAGCCCGAACAATCCTCCTGAAACCTGCTGGCCCGGGCGGCGCCTGTACAGGTTGCCGTCCGGGCCAGATTGTGCAAAATACTGCACATCGTGAGGACGACCTCACCACCGCCTGGTGCACCGACGGGGACGGCCCTGCCATCGACTACCCTCGGAGGTCCCCATGTCCTGGTTCATCCTTTTCCTCGCCGGCCTGTTCGAAGTGGCCTGGGCCGTCGGTCTGAAATACACCGAAGGTTTCACCCGCCTGTGGCCCAGCGTGCTGACCGCGCTGGCCATGGCCGCCAGCATCGGCCTGCTGGGCCTGGCCATGAAACACCTGCCGCTGGGCACCGCCTACGCCATCTGGACCGGCATCGGCGCGCTGGGCACGGTGACCCTCGGCATCCTGCTGTTCGGCGAATCCGTCGCCCCGCTGCGCCTGCTCAGCATCGCGCTGATCCTCTGCGGCCTGGTTGGGCTGAAGTTAAGCCATTGAAATCGGCACGTCCGTCCTGTCGCTTTCCCGGAAAAGTCCCGGTATGCTGCGGCAACTGTGCTTGCCAGGATCGTCACGGCTGATGACCTGAAGGCGGCGACGCTCTTCGTTCGGCCCGGCCCACACCTTGCAACTCAGAACAGGCGGCGGTAACGCCGTGCAGCAAACCACAACGTTCAAGGTGTAATTCCATGTCGAATCGTCAGACCGGCACCGTCAAATGGTTCAACGATGCCAAGGGCTTTGGCTTCATCACCCAGGAAAACGGTGGCGACCTGTTCGTTCACTTCCGTTCCATCCAGGGCAATGGCTTCAAGTCGCTGCAGGAAGGCCAGAAGGTCTCCTTCATCGTTGTAGAAGGCCAGAAAGGCCTGCAGGCGGACGAAGTTCAGGTCATCTGAACCTCGCGCCCCTGTGAAAAAGCCCCGGCTCTGCCGGGGCTTTTTCGTTTCAGCGGGCGTTGCCGCGCAGGCCAGCCACCTGCGCCTGCAGGTATTGGCGCCCAGCCTCCTGCGGCGGCAGCGGCTGCCCCGCCACCAGGCGCACGCGCGACCAGAAGCGGCGGAAGAAGCCCTTGTCCGGGTCGCGGCTGAAGAAGCTGCCCCACAGGCCCTGCAGCGCCATGGGGATCACCGGCACCGGGGTTTCCTCGATGATCCGCTCCACCCCGCCGCGGAACTCGTTCATCTCGCCGTCGGCGGTCAGCTTGCCCTCGGGGAAGATGCACACCACCTCGCCGTCCTTCAGGTACTGCGCCACGCGGCGGAAGGCCTCCTCGTAGATGCGCTCGTCCTCGTGGCGCGCGGCGATGGGCACGGCGCCGGCGGTGCGGAAGATGAAGTTGAGCACCGGCAGGCGGAAGATCTTGTAGTACATCACGAAGCGCACCGGGCGGCGGATGGAGCCGGCGATGAGCAGCGCATCGACGAAGGACACGTGGTTGCACACCAGCACCACCGGGCCCTCGTCGGGGATGGCCTCGAGGTTCTGGTGGTCGACGCGGTACATGGAGTGGCTGAGCAGCCAGACCAGGAAGCGCATGGTGAACTCGGGCACGATCTTGAAGATGTACACGTTCACCGCGACGTTCATTAGCGACAGCACCAGGAACAGCTGCGGGATGCTCAGCTTGGCCACCGACAGCAGCAGGATCGAGACGACGGCGGCGACCACCATGAACAGCGCGTTGAGGATGTTGTTCGCGGCGATCACCCGGGCCCGCTTGTCCTCCTCGGTGCGCGCCTGGATCAGGGCGTACAGCGGCACTATGTAGAAGCCGCCGAAGACGCCGATGCCGAGGATGTCGCCGAGCACCGCCCAGCTCTGCGGGTGCTCCAGCACTTCCAGCCAGGTGAACGGCGCGGCGCCGACGGGGAAGCCGCCGCTGTGCCACCACAGCAGGATGCCGAACAGGCTCAGGCCGATGGAGCCGAAGGGCACCAGGCCGATCTCCACCTTCTTGCCCGAGAGCTTCTCGCAAAGCATCGAGCCCAGGGCGATGCCCACCGAGAATACGGTGAGGATCAGCGTCACCACGCTCTCGTCGCCGTGCAGCAGCTCCTTGGCGTAGGTGGGGATCTGCGTCAGGTAGACGGCGCCGAGGAACCAGAACCAGGAGTTGCCCACCAGCGAGCGCGACACCGCCGGGCGCTGGCCGAGGCCCAGGCGCAGGATGGCCCAGGACTGTTTGAAGATGTTCCAGTCCAGCTGCAGCTGCGGCAGCGCGGCGGCGGCGCGGGGAATGCCGCGGCTGGCCAGGTAGCCGCAAGCGGCCACCAGCACCACGGCGATGCCCACCGCCGGGGCGTAGGCCTGGCGCGACATGAGCACGCCGGCGCCGATGGTGCCGGCGAGGATGGCCAGGAAGGTGCCCATCTCCACCAGGGCGTTGCCGCCGACCAGTTCGTCGTCGCGCAGGTGCTGCGGCAGGATCGAGTACTTCACCGGGCCAAACAGCGCCGAGTGGGTGCCCATGGCGAACAGCGCGAGGAACAGCAGCGGCAGGCTGCCGAACAGGAAGCCCGCGGCGCCCACCAGCATGATGACCACCTCGGCCAGCTTCAGGGCGCGCATCAGCGCGTCCTTGTTGAACTTCTCGCCGAACTGCCCGCCCAGGGCGGAGAATAGGAAGAACGGCAGGATGAACAGCAGGGCGCAGAGGTTGACCAGCAGGTTGCGGTCACCGCCGACGCTCAGGTGGTAGAGGATCGCCAGGATCAGCGACTGCTTGAAGATGTTGTCGTTGAAGGCGCCGAGCAGCTGGGTGATGAAGAACGGCAAAAAGCGCCGGGAGCCCAGCAGGGCGAATTGCGAGTGTTGGCTCATCGTCCGTGTGTACCTGGTCAGGCGACCCCGAAAGCGGGCCGGGAGGACGCCGCGGCGTCCGTCGCAGATTTGACTGCAACTGCGATGCCTCTGGCCACATCCGCAGGCAAAAATTCCGAATTGCCTCTCGCATGGCCGGACAGGCCGGGGCGAAATCGCGGACAGAGTGCGCTCGTTGTTTCCGACTGCACCGAGGTGCGCTTCGTAGGATGGGTTGAGCTTGCGAAACCCATGCGGTCATGGCGATGGGTATCGCTTCGCTCGACCCATCCTACGGGGCGGCCCCACCCACACCGGCCCCATGTAGGAGCGCGCCCTGCGCGCGAAATCGCGGGCAGGGCCCGCTTGTATGGACTCACCCCCACCGTCAACCCGCTTTTGAACATGAAAACCCGACTGCATCTATGTATTAGGCCTGTTCGAGGAAGCCACGTCGGGCTTCTGGCCAACATTGGGTAAGCCCGCGGAATGCC
>Ga0180223_1000153_pt1 | contig 130818 bp, 100 predicted proteins | sample eDN5th30CKraftOP_FD_151337 | JGI IMG/M metagenome (GOLD analysis project Ga0180223, IMG submission 151337) | Enriched Organic Plus compost microbial communities from Emeryville, California, USA - eDNA 5th pass 30_C Kraft OP (version 2) (version 2) ...
GGGGCCTGGTGGCAGCTGGATGGGGGTGGAGCGGAGCCACCAGCGTCGCTCCATCACCCCCATCCAAGCTACGCTAACCGCCTGGCGGCGGTAAGCTTCGCTATCCTTCCCCCATCGAGGGGGAAGGGGCGAATCGCCCATCGGCGCGAAAAAGAGGGACAGTCCCTCTTTTCCCGGCTGGCGAGGACCTGCGGCGAGAAAAGAGGGACTGTCCCCTTTCCTGCACTTACACCCCCCTTCCCTCATCGAGGGGGAAGGGCGTCAGTTCTCAAGGTATATCAATTGGTTAGCATTCACCCGCCCAGGACCCGCTCCAGCCATTCGCGGTAGGGCGGGACGACGTTCAGCGCGGCGTGGGCGGCGGTCTCGAAGCGGCGGCGTTCGGCTTCGCCTTCGCGGGGGTCGGTGCTGAGCGACAGCGCGCCGATGCCGGCCGGGTGGCCGAGGGCCTCGAGCAGGGCCGAGAACTCCTGCACCGCGAAGGGCATTTCCTCGAAGAACGGCAGGCGGCCCCGGCGGTGGTACTGGTCGAGCGCGAGGTCGAGCTCGGGCGAGCGGGCCAGCGGTCCCCCGGGGGTAGCGAGGTGCGCGGCGCCGGGGGCGGCGTAGTGGGCGCCGAGGACGTCGCGAGCGCGGTCGGCCATCATCGCCGCACGGCGGTTGAACTCGGCGCGCTCGCGCGGGTCGGGCTCGCGGCCGGGGAGCAACTCGAGCAGCAGCGCGAGCTGGCGATGGGCGAGGTCGAGGTTGAGCCAGGCGAGCGGCTCGAAGCTCGCCGCCGCGTCGCCGAGTGCGACGACGTTGCCGACCCACGGCCGTTCGGCGCGGCCGGGCTCGAACGGCACGAGGTCGGCGAACTCGGCGCCAAGCGCCGCGCGCGCGGCCGGCTCGTCGGTTCCTTCGACCATCGCCAGCGCGAGGTGGACGCCGTCGCGTCCGCCGAGCTCCGAACGCCAGCCCACGGGCGTGAGGACGACGTTGTCGGACAGGCCGAGCACCGGCGCGCCGGGGCGGCCGAACTGGATCCCGCGGATCGGCAGCGCCCCCTGCCAGCTGAGCCGGCGGGCCTCGGGAAGCCGCGACAGCAGCATCGCCTGCGGCCCGCTGCAGTCGACGAACAGGTCGGCAGCTATCGGCCCGCCGCCTCCGACGCCGATCGCGGCCATCCCGCCATCAGCGCGCAGCTCGACCGCGATGATCGCGCCCGGCTGGTGCTGCACCCCGAGCCGCAGCGCCTCGCGGACCAGCAGGTCGCGGTAGGCACCCGGATTCCAGCGCAGGGCGTAGTCGAGCGCGGCGAGCGGCGAGTCCGGTCCGACCGCGGGCGGCTGGAACCGCCCGGCCGCGGCGAGCACCTCGCCGAGCGAGCCCGGCGGGGCGCCGGTCGAGGCGTTGCGCGGCCCGCCGCCCCAGTCGCGCGCGAAGCGGGTCTTGAGCTTGGGATCGACCGCGGCACCGTAAGGGGCGACGCCGGCGTGCCCTTCCCCGCCCCAGCCGAGGTAGCGGACGACCAGCCGGTGGCTGCCGCCGGCCTCGCGTACGAGCCGCTCCTCGGTGATCCCGAGCCGGTCGTGGAGCCGGTTGGTGAACGGGAGCGCGGTCGGTGCGCGGTCGGCGAAGGCGGCCGGATCGGGCGGCGTGCCGACGACGAGGATCTCGCAGCGCGGCAGCGCCCGCCTGAGCGCGATCGCCGCCAGCGCGCCGACCTGCCCCGCGCCGGCGACGACGATCCGTCCGGGCATCTCGCGCGGCGCGCTCACGGCACCTCCGCCAGCCGCTCGGCGCGCGAGACGAGGTATTCGCGGTGGCCGGGCATCGCCTCGACCTCGCGGCGGATCGCGTCCCGCAGCGAATCCAGCGCGCGGGCGAGCTGGTCGGGGTTCGGCAGCGCGGTGCGCGGATCGTGCCGCTCGGGCATCACGCCCTGGCCGAGATAGACCGCGATCCAGCTCGCGTCGTAGAACAGCCCGTCGGCGTACTTCTCGACCCGGCCGGTCGCGCGCCACAGCGCCATCTTGCCGGCGAGCGTGTCGGGCACTTCCATCGTGCGGACGTGGTTCCAGAACTCGGAATCGTCGCGCACGGTCGCGTGGTAGTGGAGGATCAGGAAGTCGCGCACCCGGTCGTATTCCATGTCGATCAGGCGGTTGAATTCGTCGCGGTCGCGCGGGTCGATCCGGCCCTCCAGCGGGAACAGTTCGATCAGGTAGGTGATCGCCATCTGCGCAAGGTAGATCGAGGTCGATTCGAGCGGCTCGAGGAAGCCGCTCGAGAGGCCGACGCCGATCACGTTGTGGCTCCACGAACGCTTGCGGCGGCCGGCGCGGAAGCGCAGCAGGCGCGGCTCGGCGAGCGGCTCGCCCTCGACGTTGGCGACGAGCGCGGCGCAGGCCTCGTCCTCGGAAATGAACGCGCTCGAGAACACGTAGCCGTTGCCGATCCGGTGCTGCAGCGGAATGCGCCACTGCCAGCCGGCAGGGCGCGCGGTGGCGCGGGTGTAGGGCTCGATCTCCTCGGTCACGTGCACGCAGGGCATCGCCGCGGCGCGGTCGCACGGGAGCCAGGGGGACCAGTCCTCCCACGCCTCGCCGAGCGTCTGCCCGAGCAGCAGCGAGCGGAAGCCCGAGCAGTCGACGAACAGGTCGCCTGAGATCTCGCGGCCGTCCTCGAGCACCAGCGCGGTGACGTCGCCGGTCTCGGGGTCCTGGCGCACTTCGACGACCTTGCCCTCCGTGCGCACGACGCCGATGCCGAGGCCGTATTCGCGCATGAACGGGCCGAACAGCGTGGCGTCGAACTGGTAGGCGTAGCCGTAGGTCGAGGCGAGGCTCTGGTCCTCGGCCGGCGGCCGGAACTTGTTGGCCAGCCCGGCCTCGACCGCGAGCGAGTAGGCGCCGATGGGTGCCGCGCGCCCGAGGCGCTGCATCTCGAGCCAGTAGTGGTGGAAGCCGACCCCGGCGACTTCCTCGCCGAAGCTGCCGAACGGGTGGACGTAGCTTTCGCCGATGCGGCCGAAGTCGCGGAAGTCGATGCCGAGCTTGTAGGTCGCGTGGGTCGCCTTCATGAACGCGGCCTCGTCGATCCCGAGCCGTTCGACGAAGCCGCGGATGTGCGGCAGCGTCGCCTCGCCGACGCCGACGATGCCGATGTCCTGGCTCTCGACCAGGTGGACCTCGACCAGCGGGCCAAGCAGCTTCTGCAGCGCCGCCGCGCTCATCCACCCGGCGGTGCCGCCGCCGAGAACGACGATGCGGGTGGGGCTGGGCTGATCGCCGGTGGTCATGCGCGGAGCCTAAGGACTATCTCGGGTCGATCCAATGGCGGCTCCACGCGTACCGAGGGGTTGGATCCAGGGGAACGGGTTTCGCGCAGAGATCGCAGAGAACGCAGGGAGGTGGACGCCAGCGGCGCAGCCGCTTCGACCATCGAAGCTTTGCGCGCGGCTTCGCCGCGCGGCCCGATCTCCGCGCGCTCTGCGATCTCGGCGCGAACCGATTGTCCACCCCCCCGGGGAGGGGAAACCGGGGCGGGCTAGCCCGCCCCGGCCGGAGGCAATCCATCGAACCCCCGATCGATGGATCAGCCCTCCATCTCCTCGAGCTCCTTGCCCTTGGTTTCGTGGACGTAGGCCTTGACCAGGAAGAAGCTGATCACCGCGCAGACCGCATAGAAGGTGTAGCTGACGGCAAGGCCGAGGCCCGCGGCCATCAGCGGGAAGGTCTGCGCGACCACGTAGTTGGCGAACCACTGGAAGAACCCGGCGACGGCGAGCGCCGAACCGCGGATCTGGTTCGGGAACATCTCGCCGAGCATGACCCACATGACCGGGCCCCAGCTGACGTTGAAGAAGATCACGTAGAGGTTGGCCGCGACCACCGCGACGACGCCGAGCTCGGGCGAGAGGATCAGGTTGCCCTCGGCGTCGAGGCCGCCCTGGCTGAACGCGTAGACCATCACGAAGAGCGTGACCGCCATGCCGGCCGAACCGATCAGCAGCAGCGGCTTGCGGCCGATCTTGTCGATCACCGCGATCGTGATGAAGCAGGCGGCGATCGAGACCGCGCCCGAGACGATGTTGATCATCAGCGAGTCGGATTCGCTGAAGCCGGCGAGCTGCCACAGCGTCGAGCCGTAGTAGAAGATCACGTTGATGCCGACGAACTGCTGGAACACCGCCAGCATGATGCCGACCCAGACGATCTTGCGGATGCCGAGGAACCCGGTGCCGCCCGCCGGGATCAGCAGGTCGGACAGGCGCGGGCGATGGTCGGCGGCGAAGCTGGCCTGGATTTCCGACAGCTTCTGCTCGCCGCCCGCCGTGCCGAACAGCCGCGTGAGCACGCCGAGCGCCTGCTCGTTGCGGCCCTTCGAGACGAGGTAGCGCGGGCTTTCCGGAATGAACAGCAGCGCGACGAGGAACACCGCGGCGGGTAAGGCCTGCATCAGGTACATCCAGCGCCAGGCCTCGATCCCGCCCCAGAAGGTTTCGGTCGAGGCGCCGGCGGCGGCCGCGAGGTAGTAGTTGACGACGAACGCCGCGGTCAGACCGGTGATGATCATGACCTGCTGCGCGGTCGTCATCCGGCCGCGGATGTTCGCCGGGGCGACTTCGGAGATATAGGCTGGCGAAAGCACCGAAGCGGCACCGACCGCCATGCCGCCGGCGATGCGCGCGACGAAGAACAGGATCCACGCGTCGGCGATCCCCTGGACGATCGCGCCGACAAGGAACAGCAGCGCGGCGAGACGCATCACGTTGCGGCGGCCCAGGCTGTCGGCCAGCGTGCCGGCGAAGAACGCGCCGATGAAGCAGCCGATCAGCAGCGAACCGACGGTGAAGCCGAGCCCGCCCTCGCTGAGCGAGAACGCGCCCCGCAGGCCGTCCTGGGTGCCGTTGACGGCGCCGCTGTCGTAACCGAACAGAAAGCCGCCGATGGTGGCCACCGCGACGATCGCCGCGACCAGCCCCGTGTTGACGCCAGACGCCGTGGATTGGTTCATCCCGTCCTCCCCTCGCTGCCGCTGTCCCGCGGCTTGCCCGAAAATGTTACCGCTACCGTATGCCGGACGCGGACGCGTGGCAACCCGGATTCATGCCCGCCGACGAACGCAGCCGTTCGCGCAGCAGTTTGCCGGACTCGGTCAGGTCGGCTTCGCCCCAGCCCGACGGCGGGGTGCCGGGGCGGAGCGAGGCGCTGGACTCGTCCCGGTCGCCGATCGACCAGGCCATCCAGCCGATCCCGCGCGCCTCTGCCCAGTCCCACCAGCGCCGGCTCTCCTCGTGGTCGATCGGCCCGTCACCGGTCGCCTCGACGGTGCCGAACTCGGTGATCAGCAGGGTCTGGCCGGCCGCGAGCGCGGCGTCGCCCTTGTCGCGCAGCTCCTGCCGGTGAGTGCCGGCGTAATAGTGCAGGGTGTAGGCGAGGTTATCGAACGCAAGCGGGTCGGCGGCGGCGAGATCGACGTCCTGGCTCCAGCTCGGGCTGCCGGCGATGACCAGGTTGTCGGGATCGACCGCGCGAATCGCGCCGATGACCCGCTCGTGATAGGGCTTCACGTCGCGCGACCAGTCGACGCCTTCGCGCAGCGGCTCGTTCCACGGTTCGTAGATCAGGTTTGGCAGGTGGCCGTACTTCCGTGCGATCGCCACGAGGAAGCGCTCGGCCTGCTCGGGATAGCCGCGATGGGCGTGCCAGTCGACGACGACGTAGAGGCCGTTGGCCACCGCGGCCTCGATCACCGTGCCGGTCTTGGCGAACTCGCGGTCGAAGTGCTGACGGGCGCTGTCCTGCCCCTCCGCGGCGATTGCCGCGCGGACGACATCGACCTTCCAGTCGCGTGCCAGCCAGGCGATCGTCTCCGCGGCGTAGTACTGCGGCGCCCACTGCGACCAGAACAGGCTCATCCCGCGCAGCGTGACCGGCTCGCCGTGCGCGCCGACGATGCGGCCGTCGCGGACCGAGAGGGCACCGTGACAGGCGACCGGGCTGCCCGGCGGGGGCGCGGCTGCGGCGGACTGGGCCGCGAGCGGCGAGGTAAACGCGAGGGCGGCTGTCGCGAGCGCGGTAACGAGAGGCTTTGTCATGCGAGTCGAACTCCTCCGGGCGCGAGCACCGGGATGGACAAGGCGACGGGCCGCCGGAGCGCAAGGCGCCGGGCGGTGCCGTCATCGGCCAGAGCGTGAAGATCCCTTCGGCGCATGGCTCTCCCTGCCGCCTCGATCGGACGGCTAGGCAAACCATCGCAGGTTTGTCATGGTAGCGCAAACATCGGGGAGAGGCTGCGTGCGGATGCGGGGGTTGCTGGCCGCGTTCCTGGGTGCCGTGCTGGCGCTCGCGGCGGGGCCGCTGGCGGCGCAGGCACCGCATTTCGAGAAGGGCCGGCTGCGCCCGGCGCTGATCGTCGACGGGGAACCGTTCCTGGTGCTCGGGGCGCAGGCGCACAACTCGTCGAACTACCCGGCGATGCTCGAGGAAGTCTGGCCGGCGGTCGAGCGGATCGGCGCCAACACGCTGCTGATGCCGGTGGCGTGGGAGCAGGTCGAGCCGGAGGAAGGGCGGTTCGACTTCGGCTTCGTCGACACGCTGCTCGAGCAGGCGCGGGCGCGCGACAAGCGGCTGGTGCTGCTGTGGTTCGCGACCTGGAAGAACACCGGGGCGAGCTACGCGCCGCGCTGGGTCAAGACCGACGGCCGCCGGTTTCCGCGGATGCGCTGGCCCGACGGGCGCGCGCACTACGCGCTGAGCCCGCACGGCGAGGAAACGCTGGCGGCCGATGCGCGCGCGTTCGCCCGGCTGATGCGGCACCTGAGGGAGACCGACCCGCAGCACACGGTGATCATGGTGCAGGTCGAGAACGAGGCCGGCAGCTACCAGCTGATGCGCGACCACGCGCCGGGGCCGGCGCGGCTGTTCGAGCAGCCGATCCCGGCTGATCTGGCGACAGCGATGGGCGTGGCGCGACGGCCGTGGGCCGAGGCCTTCGGGCCGCGCGCCGAGCAGTTCTTCATGACCTGGCACCTCGCGCGCTACGTCGACCGGGTGGCCGAGGCGGGCAAGCGCGAGTGGGACGGGCCGATGTACGTCAACGCGGCGCTGGGCAACGCCTTCACCGACGAGCAGGGCGACGTCGGCCCGTCGGGCGGGCCCAACTGGAACGCGCTGCCGGTGTGGCGCGCGGCGGCTCCGCACATCGATGCCTTCGCGCCCGACATCTACACGCGCGACGCGGCGGCGGTGGAGACGTTCCTCGACCGCTATGCCGAGCCGGGGCCGCTCATGGTGCCCGAGATCGGCAACGCGGCGGACTTCACGCGGTTCGTCTGGCCGGCGCTCGGGCGCGGGACGGTGATGTTCACCCCGTTCGGGATCGATGCGAGCGGGTACTCGAACTATCCGCTGGGCGCCAAGGCGCTCGACGAGGCGACGCTCGAGGCGTTCGCGGCGCCGTTCCGGCTGCTCGGCCCGGCAGCGCGCGAGTGGGCGCGGATAGCGGCGGACAACCCGACATGGGGCGTCGCCAGGGGCACCGACGGGGCCGATCGTGAAGGAGTGTTCGGACGCTGGAAGGTCATCGCGCAGTTCGCCCGCTGGCAGTTCGGCGAGGACGACTGGACCTGGCTCGAACGCGATCCGCACCCGCTCGCGGATGCGCCGGTTGGCGGGGCGGTGGTCGCGCAGCTCGGGCCTGACAGGTTCCTCGTCAGCGGGCAGCACGTGCGCGTGCGGCTGGCGCTGGCCGAAGCGCGCGAGGGCGAGCAGGCGCAGATCCTCTCGGCCGAGGAGGGGCGGTTCGTCAACGGCGAGTGGGTCATGCGGCGGCGGTGGAACGGGGACCAGATCGACTACGGCTTCAACTTCGGCGCCGAGCCGGTCTGGCTGATGATCGAGATGGGGACATATCGATGACGCGCCTGCCGCAAGGATTGCAGGCGCGGGATGCCGCGGCGAGGCCACCTCGTCATCGTTCCAACTTCGTCATCCTCCACCCACGTCATCCCGAACTTGTTTCGGGACCCATTCCGCAAGCCGCTCGGACCGGGCGGTCCGGCGCAACGCTCGCGGCAAGGCTTCAGGTCTGTGCGGGGCGGTTGCCCCCGGACCGATTGCTCCGCGCGTGCGGAGAAATGGGTCCCGAACAAGTTCGGGATGACGATCGAGATGACGCCCGAAGGGTGAGTTGGTGAAGCCCGCACAAGGCTTGCGAAGGACGGAGATTCCGATGAAGCACGTGGCCGTTTTTCTCGTTCTCTGTGCGGCTCTTGCTGGTGCCGCCCACGCGGGCGAAGCGCGGCAGGTGCCGCACGGGATGGAGGTGACCACCGACGCGGGCGAGGTGGTGCGCGTGCTCGCCTATGCCGACGGGACCTTGCGGGTGACGGTGGCCGAGACGCTGCCCGAAGGGCGGCCGACGGCGATGGTCGTGGCCGAGCCCGACGGGGCGCCGGAGTTCTCGGCGACGGCGGAAGCCGCGACGCTGCGGACCCCGCGCTCGGTGGCGACGGTAGCGCTCGGCGACGGGAAGCTGACCGTGCACGACGAGCGCGGCAGGCTGTTGCTCGACGAACACGCACCGGCCCGCAGCCTGACGCCGGTGACGATCGAAGGGCAGCAGTGGCTGGCGACGCGGGTGCAGTTCAACCGCGGGACCGACGAAGGGCTGTTCGGGCTCGGCCAGCACCAGAACCGGCAGATGAACTACAACGGCGAGGACGTCGAGCTCGCCCAGCACAACATGGCGATCGCGGTGCCGTACCTGGTGTCGACGCGCGGGTACGGGATCCTGTGGGACAATGCCTCGATCACGCGGGTCGGCGATCCCGAGGCCTATGCGAGGCTCTCCGCCGACTGGCAGGCCGACTACTATCTCGGCGATCGGCTCGCGCTGTCGCGGCGGGAGCGGGAGATCGATTATCAGTACATCCGCGACCAGGCGCGCTGGCCGGACGAGGCCAAGGCGCAGACCGTCGCGGCGACCTCCGGGCAGAACACCGCCGGCAATGCCGTGCAGACGCAGCGCGTCGTGTGGACCGGGCGCTACACGCCCGAGGCCGGCGGCACGCACAAGTTCCGGCTCTACTCGTCGAGCTACGTGAAGGTGTTCGCCGACGGGGAGGAAGTGCTCAGCCGGTGGCGGCAGAACTGGAACCCCTGGTACCACCACTTCGAGCTCGAGATGGAAGCCGGCAAGCCAGTCGAGCTGCGGGTCGAGTGGGAGCCGAACCAGGGCTACATCGCGCTCGAGCATGCAGATCCGCTGCCCGAGGCGGACCGCCACTCGGTCAGCTTCGCCTCGGAGGCCGGCAAGGCGATCGACTATTACGTCGTGCCGGGGCCGACGATGGACGAGCTCGTCGCCGGGTATCGGCGGCTGACCGGCAAGGCGCCGCTGATGCCGCGCTGGGCCTACGGGTTCTGGCAGTCGCGCCAGCGCTACGAGACGCAGGACCAGTTGCTCGGGGTGCTGCGGCAGTACCGCGATGCGCAGATCCCGATCGATGCGGTGGTGCAGGACTGGTTCTACTGGTCCGAGGACCAGTGGGGCTGCCACTGCTTCGATCCCGCGCGCTTTCCCGATCCCGAAGGGATGGTCGCGGCGGTGCACGACCTCAACGCCCGGATCATGATCTCGGTCTGGCCGAAGTTCTATCCGACCACGGCGAATGCGCAGGAGCTGGCGGCGAAGAACTACCTCTATCCGCGGCCGCTCGAGGCCGGGCAGCTCGACTGGGTCGGGCCCGGTTACGCCAACACGTTCTACGACCCGTACGCCGAGGAGGCGCGGGCGATCTACTTCCGGCAGATCAACGAGGCACTTGTGGCCAAGGGCTTCGACGCCTGGTGGATGGACGCGACCGAGCCCGACTGGCACTCGAACCTGTCGGTCGAGGAGCGCCAGTTCCAGATGACCTCGCCGGCGACGGGCGTGCCGGGGGCGGCGATCTTCAATTCGTACCCGCTGGTCCACGCCGAAGGCGTCGCCGAGGGACTGCGCGCGGCGCAGCCCGACCGGCGGCCGTTCATCCTGACGCGCAGCGGCTTCGGCGGAGTGCAGCGCGCGAGCGCAGCGCTGTGGTCGGGCGACGTCGCGGCGCGGTGGGACGACCTGCGCGACCAGATCAGCGCGGGCAGCAACCTGTCGCTTTCGGGGATACCCAACTGGACGCACGACATCGGCGGGTTCGCGCTCGAGGACCGGTTCAGCCGCGAGGAGCCCGAGCACCTGCCCGAGTGGCGCGAACTGTACTTGCGCTGGTTCCAGTTCGGCGCCTTCAGCCCGCTGTTCCGCAGCCACGGCGAGTACCCGTTCCGCGAGACGCCGATCATCGCGAAGGACGACCCGGCGATGCTGGAGGGGCTGACCCACTATCATCGCCTGCGCTACCGGCTGCTGCCGTACATCTACACGCTCGCCGCCGGGACCTGGTTCGACGACGGAACGATCATGCGGCCGCTGGTGATGGACTTCGCCGCGGACCGGCGCGCGTGGGACATCGACGACGAATACATGTTCGGCCCGGCGCTGCTGGTCGCGCCGGTCACCGAGTTCCGAGCGCGCGAGCGCGAAGTGTACCTGCCGGCCGGGGCCGAGTGGTACGAGGCCGAAAGCGGCCGGCGCCTGTCGGGCGGGCAGACCTGGACCGCCGCCGCGCCGCGCGAGCGGATGCCGCTGTTCGTGCGCGGCGGGGCGATCGTGCCGACGGGGCGCGACGTGCAGTGGACCGGTGAGAACCCGCAGGGCCCGCTGACCGTCCACGTCTTCGCCGGCGCCAGCGGCCAGTTCTCGCTCTACGAGGACCAGGGCGAGGACATGGGCTACGCACGCGGCGAATTCGCGCGCATTCCCTTCAGCTGGGACGAGCGCAACCGCACGCTGACGATCGGCACGCGCGAGGGGAGCTTCCCGGGAATGGCGGAGACGCGGCGGATCGGCGTGGTTCTCCACGAGGGCGGCGCGCGCGGTCCGGTGTTCGAGACCGAGGCGGCGCGCTGGGTCGAGTACGAGGGGGCGGCGGTGGAGGTGGGGTTCTAAGCCGGCGATCTCCCCTCCCGCTTGCGGGAGGGGCCGGGGGTGGGCCACTTGCGCAAGAGATTCACTGGCCCACCCCTAACCCCTCCCGCAAGCGGGAGGGGGATTGCTACTGGCCCCTAACCCCTCCCGCAAGCGGGAGCGGGATTGCTACTGGCCGAGGTTGACCACGAAGATCGGCCCGAACTCGACCGTCTGCGCCGCGGTGGCGAGGTGGATCGCGACCTTGAGCGCGCCTGCCGCGTGGTCGGCGTCCGCCCGGCCGCGGACCTCGTGGAGCTTCCACTCGGGGCCGACCTCGGCCGGGGCCGAGAGCAGCGTGGTGTAGGGCGCGGAGGCGAGCTGGATCCCGCTGAACGGCAGCGTGGTCGTGGTCGCCCCACCCTCGACCTTCTCGAGCCGGGCCCAGAACGCGAGCAGCAGCTCGTCGCCGGCCTTGACCGGCTGGGTGATCGCGCTCTCGACCGCGGCGTCCCACGGGTTGGCGCCTTTCGAGCGCACGGTGACCCGCAGCGCCTTGCCGCCCTGCACACCGGGATCGTCGCGCAGCCGGCCCGAGGCGCCGTTGACCTGCGGCGCAGCGGGGTCGTTGATGATGTCGAGATCCTGCGCCGCGGCCGACGCGAGCAGCAGGGCGGCGAACGCGCCGCCCAGTGCGAATGCGAACCGTTTCATGTCGGTCTCCCCCGAGTGTCCCGTCTTCGCGGGATCGGGGCGAATTTATGGTAGCGGTATCGTCGGGGCAAGCGGGGGCGAAACCCCTCCACCATCCGCTACGCGGATGGTCCCCCTTCCCATTCCGCTTCGCGGAACAGGGAGGATCCGGACCCTCAAAGACTCCTCTCCATTGCGAGGCAATGGGGACCGCCCCCGCGCAGCGGGGTGGTGGAGGAACCCTAGTCGACGGCGTCGTGCGGCTTCATGCCGTAGGGCAGCTCCGAGGTGAACGCCTGGACCTGTTCGATCTTGCCGTCGACGAAGCGGAACAGCTCGACCACCTGGTAGGTCAGCGGATAGGCGCCTTCGCCGCCGGCGGTCCCAGGCAGGTCCTCGAAGGTGCGGTAGACGATCAGGCCGCGGGCCTCGTCGACCGCGAGCACTTCGCGGTCGCGGACCTGCTTGATGCGGGCGAGCTGCTGGCCGGTGAACGGCGGGGCGCAGGGGCCGACATTCTGCCCGTTGACCCACCAGGTACAGTTGCGCGCCAGGTTGCCGGGAGCCTGGCCGTCGTGCGCGTTCATCGCCGCATAGAAGGCGTCGGCGCCGGCGATCATGTCGGCGCGCGGAGTGCGGCGGCGTTCGGGGACCACGGCATAAGTCGGCGCTGCCGTGGGCTCGACGTAGGGTGGGCCGTATTCCTTGCGGCGGATCAGCGCGTCGATGTCGGCGATCTTCGGGCCGTTGCTGGTCACCGTGATCGCCGCCCAGGCCGGCTGGCCATGCTCTTCCATGCGGCCGATCCAGACGCCCTTGCCGGTCGTCGCGTCGGCGATGACCAGCGGCTTTGCGTCGACCGCGGTGACGCCCTGCCAGATGCCCTCGTTGACGCGGATGCCGACGCTGTTCTCGGCGTAGCCGACCTTGTCGGCCCACGGCAGCGAAGCCCACTGGCCGCGCACCGGATAGGCCGCCATGACCGCGCGGGTGTTGGCCTCGACGCAGGCCGCGTCGCACGCGGCCGGGTCGGGCGCGTCGGCGGGCGGTTCGGACGGCGGGCCCCAGAACGGGTTGTGCATGAAGTACGGCACGTAGGTGAACACCGCCTCGATGCGCGAGATCTTGCCGTCGCGGATGCGGAACGCCTCGAGCAGCGTGATCGAGTTGGGCCACTTGAGCGCGGTGCGCATCTCGCGCCCGTCGGTCAGCAGATAGCGGTCCCACTCGTTGGCGTGGTCGAAGAACCCGCGCCCGACCGCGACCCCGCGCTCCTCGTCGATGATGAAGAAGTCGCGGCGGACGCGCTTGTTGATGCGGTAGATGCCGAGCTCGAACTGCTCGCGGCAGCCCGAGGCGATCGAGGCCGCGTTGCCGCCGGTGGCGCCGGGCGTCGGGGCAGTGGTCGAGATGCCGTTCTCGAGCCGGGCGCAGTCGTCGGTGAACTCGGTCAGCACCTGGCCGTCGTTGAGCTCGACCGTGCTGAAGTAGCCGTCGGCGACCGACAGCATGCGTTCGCGCGGGCGACGACTTTCGGGCGGGAGTATCTCCTCGAACTCGGGGTCGTGGACCATCTTCGTGACGTCGCCGAACGGCGCGGGCAGCGCGGTGCGGCGGTGGACCACGCTCTCGATCTCGTCGATCGCGCCATCCTTCACATGGATGCGCACGGCGTAGATCGCCGGGCGGCCGTTCTCGACCACCGAGCCGAACCAGGCGGCGTTGCCGGTCGAGGGGTCGGCGGCCTCGAGGCCGGTGGCGTCGACCTTGTCGACCGTGCCCCACAGCCCCTCGCCGACCGGGATGAACACGTTGTTCTCGGTGAAGCGGACGTTCGGCGCGAGCCGCACCTGCGACGGATCGCGCGCGGCGAGCGCCTTCATGTGATCGCGCAGGTGGCCGATCAGGCACGCGCGGTCGCATTCGTAGACGCGCACGGCGCTGTCCTCGCCGGGAGCCTGGGCCAGGGCGGGCGAGGTCAGTCCGGCACTGGCGAACACCGCCAGCGAGGCCAGCAGGTTGCGGGTCAAACTCATCGTCACACTCTCCCCTAACCCCGTTCGTCATGCTGAACTTGTTTCAGCATGACGGAAGCGGGTGGCTCATCCGCTCAGCTCTCCTTCGCCGCGGCGTCGGCGTAGTCCTCGTTGCCGCGGGCGATCAGGTAGGCATGGATCGCCTCGGCGTCCTCGGGCGTGAGCACGTCGGCGAAGCTCGCCATGCCGCGTTCCTGCAGGATGCCCTTGAGCACGACGTCGGCGAAGCGCGCGTGGCCCTGCGGAGTCATGAAGCGCAGGTCCTTGACGCCGCCGATCGCGTTCTCGCCGTGGCAGCGCACGCAGTTCTGGTTGTAGAGTTCGCGCCCGCGCGAGACCTGCGACTCGGTTGCGCGCAGCGGGGGCGGGGCGGGCAGCTCGCTCGGCGGCGGGGGCGGCGGCAGCGTCACGCCGCTGGCACCGAGCTTGAACACCAGCAGCTTGGCGGTACCGGTGCGGAACGGGCCGTTGCGGTTGAGGTTGTAGACCGGCGAGCCGCCCCAGCCAGCATTGATCGCGATGTATTGCTCGCCGTCGATCATGTACGTGATCGGCCCGGCGACCGGTGCCTGGTCGATGTCCATCTCCCACAGCTTCGCGCCGTCGCTCGCGCGGTAGATCGCCAGCGTCTTGTTGATCGTGCCCTGGATCAGCAGGTTGCCCGCAGTGGCGAGCACGCCGCCCGACCCCGGGATGCCGTAGTCGACCCGCCAGGCCTCGCTCTGGGTCACCGGGTTCCACGCGAGCAGGTAGCCCTTCTCGCTGGCCACCGCCTCGGCCTGCAGCCTTGCGCGCAGCTCGGGCTCGTTGCCGAACTGCTGGCCCGAATTGCTGCGGCCCTTGACGTAGCGGTACTGGCCGTCCTCGGCGCGGGCGTAGATCGCGCCCTGCTCCTGCGCCGAGAAATAGACCAGCCCGGTGATCGGGCTGTAGCTCATCGGGTGCCAGGTGTGCGCCGCCATCCAGCTCGGCGACATCAGGTGCGGCGTCGTGGTGTTGTGCGCGCCGGGCATCAGCACCGGGCGGCCGGTGGCCATGTCGATGTGGCTCGCCCAGGTGTTCACCGAAACGTAGCTCCTGGCGCTGATCAGCTCGCCGGTCGCGCGGTCGATCACGTAGAAGAAGCCGTTCTTCGGCGCGTGCATGATCACCTGCCGCGTGCGCCCGCCGATCTCGAGATCGGCCAGCACCATCGGCTGGGTACAGGTGTAGTCCCAGTCCTCCTCGGGCACTTCCTGGTAGTGCCAGCGATACTCGCCGGTGTCGGCGTCGACCGCGACGATCGAGCACAGGAACAGGTTGTCGCCCTTGCCCTCGCTGCGGAAGTACCACATGTGCGGGCTGCCGTTGCCGGTGCCGATGTAGACGAGGTTGAGCTCGGGATCGTAGGCGAAACTGTCCCACGCGTTGCCGCCGCCGCCCGCGGCCATTTCCCACCAGCGGCCCGACCAGGTCGGCGTGGCGATCGCCATCGCGCTGTCGGAGGCCTCGCCGTCGGGGCCCTTCGAGGGGTCGCCGGGGACAATGTAGAACTTCCAGACCTTCTCCCCCGTCTCGGCGTCCCACGCGGTGACGAAGCCGCGTGAGCCGTAGTCGGCGCCGCCGTTGCCGATCACCACCTTGCCGTCGTAGACCCGCGGCGCGCCGGTGATCGAATATTCGTGGCCCGGCGGGAAGGTCTGCACCGTCCAGATCTCGCGCCCGGTCTTCGCGTCGATCGCGATCAGCCGCCCGTCGAGCGCGCCGATGTAGAGCTTGCCGTTCCACGCGGCGATGCCGCGCGACGACGGGCCGCAGCAGGCGAGCCGGGCCCATTCGGGCCCGACCTTGGGATCGTAGGTCCACAGCACGCGGCCGGTCTTGCCGTCGTAGGCGGTGACGACGTTGTAGATGCTCTCGTTGTAGAGCACCCCGTCGATCACCAGCGGGCTCGCCTGCACGCCCCGGAAGGTCTCGAGATCGGCGTACCAGGCGAGGCCGAGCGCCTGCACGTTCTCGTCGTTGATCTGGTCGAGCGGGCTGAAGCGCTGCTCGTCCCAGGTGCGGCTGTAGCTGAGCCAGTCGCCGACGTGGGCCGGCGCGTCGGCATTGCGCAGCGCCTGCCCGTCGACGACGGTCGCGGTGTCCTGCGCCGCCACGCCCGTCATGCACAGCGCCAGTGCCGCGACGCCCAGCGCCGAACGCGTCAGTCTCCGGCGCGCCGTTTCGATCATGCCTCGGTCCCGTCCTTCCTGTGGCGCCAACGGATAAAGCCCGCACGCGGAAAGGAAAGCCCGGAAGCGCCGCGCGCGGGCGCTCCCGGGCCTTCGTCCGCGGTCAGAAGTTCCGGCGCACGGTGACCGCGACCTCGCGCGGCCGGCCGGGCTGTCCGTTGACGTAGAAGGTGGCGAACTTGTTCAGGTAGTAGAACTTGTCGAACAGGTTCGTCGCCTCGAGCGCGACCGACCAGTCCTCGTCCGCCGAACGCCAGGTGAGCCGGGCGTTGACGAGCGTGTAGCTTTCGACCGTCACGTTCGGGTCGCAGGTGAAGTTGCCGCAGTACCCGGGCGTGTAGGAGATATCGACGCGCGGGGTCAGCGAACCCCAGTTTCCGCCGAGATCGGCTTCGTACTGCGCGCCGAGGCTCCACTTCCACTCACCGATGCCGGGCCGGTTGGCGCCGACGACGATCGCCGTGGTCGGGTAGTTGATCGAGGTGAACTCGAAGTCGGTCAGGCTCATCGCGCCGTCGATCGACAGGCCCGGCACCGGGCGCAGCGTGGTCTCGAGCTCGAAGCCGCGCACGCGCGCGTCGCCGATGTTGAGGTACTGGCCGCACAGCCCGGGCACGCCGCCGCCGTCGATCGGCAGCGGCTGGTCGTCGGGACCGAGGCAGGTGGTCGGCGTGCCCTGGTAGCCCTCGTAGTCCATCTGGAACACGCTGCCGTTGAGCCGCAGGATGCGGCCGAACAGGTCGGACTTGAAGCCGAGTTCGTAGGCCCTGAGCTTCTCCGCGCCGAACGGGCGGATCTGCTGGTAGACGTAGGGCCGCGGGGCGACGCCGCCGCCCTTGAAGCCGGTCGAGAACTGCGCGTAGACCATCACGTCGGGCGCGATCTTGTACGAGGCCACCGCGCGGTAGTCGGTGATCGTCTCCTCGTAGGTGCCGACGAAGCCGGTCAGCGGGTTGCTCGGGTTGCTGAGCGGCAGGTAGTCGCCGTTCCCGTCCGGGTTGAGCCGGTTGTAGAGATATTCCTTCTTCTCGTGGGTCACGCGGATGCCGCCCTCGAGGACCAGCGAGTCGGTCACCGCGTAGGCGACGTTGGCGAAGCCGGCGTAGCTCGTCAGATCGGCGGTATCGTCGTTGATGAACGAGAAGCAGGGCGTCGCCGCCGGGCAGAAACCCGAGAACGGCGTGTGGATGCGCGCGTCGTAGCGGGTCGAGGCATCGTAATAGTAGCCGCCGACGATCACATCGAGCCGGTCGTCGAGGAACTGCCCGGCGAGGCGCAGCTCCTGGCTGAACTGCTCATGCGTGTAATCGGATTCGTCCTGGATGAAGACCACCGGCGAGTGGTCGTTGTCCGAGCCGGTGTGGCTGAACATGTGGCGGTAACCGGTGATCGACTTGAGCGCGAGGTTCTCGGCGATCTCGTAATCGATCGTCGCGGCGATGCCCCAGGCCTCGGCCCCGTTCGCCGACGGCGCGATGAACGGGCCGAGCGGATCGCCGGCGACGTATTCCGACGGCGGCCCGGGAGGCGCCGCGATCGCCGAGTACATCACGCCCGGATCGTAGAAGTTGGCGTAGCTCGCGTATGGATCGTTGAGCACCGCGTTGGCGCGGCGATAGGGGCCGTAGGTGACGAAGCGGTCGTCGTAGGCGACGCCCTGGTACGGCACCGAAAGGCCCGAGCGGTCGACCGGCGCGGCCGAGCCGGCGTTGGCGGACTCGGCGCTGGCGATGAGCACCGAGGCCTGCGTTTCCGAGGTGTCCTTGGTATAATCGGCGGAGAGGTTGATCTCGAGCGGGCTGCCGGCCGGCGCGATGCGCAGCGAGCCGCGCAGGCCGTACATCTCCTGGTTGCCCATCTCGCCGAGCTTGCAGTTGCCGCCCGAAGCGAGGCTCGGCAGGTCGCCGTCGAGCACGTCCGGGTCGTTCGGGTTGAGGCAGGCGTAGTCGTAGCGGGTCACGTGGCCATCGCGATTGCGCGTGACGCCCGTGATCCTCGCGAACACCGCGTCGGGGACCACCGTGAAGTCCGCGCTGGCCTTGATATCGCGCCGGCCGAGATTGCCGATCGTCGCCTCGACGTAGCCGCCGTGCCCTTCGGGCTTGCGCGAATAGATCTTGATCGCGCCCCCGAGGGTGTTCATGCCCGAGAGCGTGCCCTGCGGGCCGCGAAGCACCTCGATGCGCTCGATGTCGGTCAGGTCGAACGCGCTGCCGAGCACGGTGCCGTAATAGATGTCGTCGATGTAAGTGCCAACGCCGGGCTCGACCGACGGGCTCTGGTCCGACTGGCCGACGCCGCGGATGAACACGCGCACCGAGTTGCCCTGCCCCGCCGGGTTTCGCTGCAGCAGCAGGCTCGGCATCTGCGCGGTGATGTCGGTCAGCGTGGTCTGGCTGCGCTGCTCGAGCAGTTCGCCGCTGACAGCGCTGATCGACAGCGGGACGTCCTGCACGTTCTGTTCGCGCAGCTGCGCGGTGACGATGATCGCGTCGTCACCCTGGGGCTGTGCGGCGGGCTCCTGCTGCGCCGCGGCGGGGGCGGCTGCCAGCGCGGTGCCGGCGGCGAGCGCCAGAATCGATGCGCGCGCCACGACGGTGGCCGCACGAGTGCCTCGGTACGTCATGATTCCTCAACTCTCCCCTTGACCATTGCGGCGCGCGCCCGTCTCGTTGCGAACGGGTCGCGGTATTGGCTTCCATACCGCCCCGGGGGGTGCGGGACGTTGACCGAACTGGCAGACTCGCTTGCCGAAATTGGAAACAGTCCGGGCGGTCGGCTGCCGCCGCTGATCGACCTGAGCACGATCGAGCAGGCGCAGCGCGCGATCGTCTGGTCGGGTGCCGCCGCGCGGGCCTTTCCCGGCCTGTCGCTGAAGCTGCCGGGCGAAGTGCTGCAGCAGGGCACGATCCGCCGCATGCCGCTCGCGGCCGGCGAACTCGTGGCGATCGAATCCGCGCCGGTAGAGGTCAGCTACCGCCCGCCATCGGGCAGCTTTTCGGCGCACGTCTCGCTGATGATGCAGGCGCACGGATCGACCCGTGTGCGCCAGCACGGCCGGCAGTGCGAGCTGGCCGAGGGCGACGTGTGCCTGATCGACGAATCGAGCGCCTTCCGCCTCGTTGGCGAGGACACGACCGCGATCGTGTTCCTGCGGCTGCCGCGGCGCGCTACGCTGAGCCGGCATCCGCAGCTCGAGCGGCTCTACGCCAACGCCCTGCCCGGCAGCGAGCCGGGCACGCGGCTGCTCGCCGACACGCTCCGCCGTCTGTTTGCCGAAGCGGCCGAGCTCGACGCCACGCAGCGGGCGGCGGCGATGGACGCGATGCTGCACCTGCTCGGCGTGGTCGGGCCGCTCGGCCAGCTTTCGCAGGCGCCCGACTGGCGCGTGTGCCGAGCGATCGAGTTCATCGAGCTCAACCTCGCCACGGGCGGCCTCTCCGCCGAGGACGTCGCGCGCGAGCAGAACATCAGCCGCCGCCGGCTCGATCAGCTGATGCGCGAGACCGTCGGCCACTCGATTGCCGGGCACCTGTGGAACCGGCGCCTCGAGCGCGCGGCGGCGGACCTGCGCGATCCGCGCCGCGCCGGGACCAGCGCGGCGCAGATAGCCTTCGCCAACGGATTCGAGGACGCCGCGCATTTCACGCGCGCGTTCAAGCGGCGCTATGGCTGCACGCCGGGGCAGTGGCGGCTCGACAACTGAGTCGCAGGCTTCCCACCCGCGCCGGTTTGCCTATCATGGACGGCGAAGCACTCGCCGTGGCGGACACGGCCGGCAGGAGGATGACGATGATCGGTACACGGCGGGCCGCGGCGGCCCTGTTCGCCGCGGTCGCGATGGCGGCTTGCACTCCGGCAATCCAGGCGCAGCAGCCGGCCGACATTCCCATCAACGGCAGCCGCGTGCATCCCGAGAGCATCACCTCGGACGCGGCCGGCAACATCTACGTCGGCAGCGTCCCGGGCACGATCTACCGCGCCGCGGCCGGGGCGACGAGCGCCGAGCCGTGGATCGAGCCGAGCGCCGAGAACGGCCTGACCTCGCTGTTCGGGGTCTTCGCCGACGACGCGCGCGGATTGCTATGGGCATGCAACAACCCGCCGTTCGGCGGCCCGCCGCAGCCCGGGGCGAAATCCTCGCTCAAGGCGTTCGACCTCGCCACCGGACGGCTCAGCGCGAGCTACGACCTGCCCGGCGATGGGCCGTTCGCGTGCAACGACATCGCCATCGGCCCCGACGGCACGACTTACGCCACCGAGACCGCCGGCGGGCGGATCTTCGCGCTCGCGCCCGATGCCGACGAGCTGGCGCTGTTCGCCGCCGACCCGGCGCTGGTCGGCGTCGACGGCATCGCCTTCGCCGAGGACGGGACGATGTACGTCAACAACGTTCGCCAGCACACGGTCCAGCGGGTCGAGCGCGGGGACGACGGCGCCTATGCCGGGCTGACCACGCTGGCGCTGTCGGAGCCGGTCAACGGGCCCGACGGCCTGCGCCACGTGTCGGGCAACCGGTTCCTGCAGGCCGAGGGTCCGGGCAACCGCGTGACCTACGTCGACGTCGAGGGCGACAGCGCGACGATCACGCCGGTGAAGACCGGGCTCGACTCCTCGCCCGGCGTCACCCGGGTCGGCAACGTCGGCTACGCGACCGAGGGCAAGATCGGCTACCTGTTCGACCCGGCGCTGCGCGACAAGGACCCCGGCCCGTTCGTGATCCGGGCCTTCCCGCTGCCCTGAACGCGCCAACGCTTCGCAAGCAAAGCGTCTTGCCTTCGCGTGCGGATCGGCCGATCCTGCGCGCCGGGATCGCCTTTGGACTCTCGCGGACGGGAGGCAACCAAAGGGGAAGAACATGGATGCCATCGGGAAAGGCACGCGGGCGATCGCCCTCGTAGGCCCGGCCGGCGCCGGCAAGACCAGTCTCGCCGAAGCCCTGCTTCACGCCGCCGGCGCCATTCACCGACTAGGATCGGTCGAAGCAGGGACCTCGCAGGGCGATTCGAGCGCCGAGGCGCGCGCGCGGGGCGGATCGACCGAGCTCAACCTGATGCGGTTCGACTGGGGCGGCGACGGCTACGTGCTGCTCGACACGCCGGGCTCGCCGAGCTTCGCGGCCGACACCGCCGCCGCGCTGAGGGTCGCGGACCTTGCCCTCGTGGTGATCGGCCCCGAGCCCGAGCGCGCCGCGCTGGCCGAGCCGATCCTGCGCGAGCTCGAGGCGAGCGGGGTGCCGCACGCAATCTTCGTCAACAAGGTCGACAAGGCACGCGGTTCGATCGACGAGGTGCTCGAGGCGCTGCAGCCGATGAGCCGGCCGCCGCTGGTCGCGCGGCAGATCCCGATCGCCCGCGGGGAGCAGGTGACCGGGTTCGTCGACCTCGCGCTCGACCGCGCGTACGAGTACCGGCCGGGCCAGCCCTCGGCGCAGGTGCCGATCGCCGAGGAGCTGCAGGAGGTCGAGAGCGCGGCGCACTTCAAGATGCTCGAGCATCTCGCCGACCACGACGACTACCTGCTCGAGCAGCTGCTGACCGACCAGGTGCCCGATCTCGACACGGTGTTCGGCGACCTCAAGCGCGAGACCGCCGACGGGCTGATCGTGCCGATCTTCCTCGGCTCGGCGCTGAACGGCTTCGGCGTGCGCCGGCTGCTCAAGGCGCTGCGCCACGACACCCCCGCGCCGGCGACGACCGCCGCCCGGCTCGGCGAGGAGCGGCCGGCGGTCGAGGTGTTCAAGATCTCGCACGGCAACGCGATCGGCCGGCTGGCCTTCGCAAGGGTGTTCGGCGGGACGCTCAGCGAAGGCGCCGAGCTCTGCGGCGCCGACGGCGGAACGCAGCGCACCGGCTCGCTGTTCGCGATCCAGGGCGGTGCCACGAGCAAGCTAGCCAAGGCCGGCCCGGGCGAGGTGGTCGGGATCGCCAAGGCGGATTCGATCGGCGCCGGCGACCGGCTCGGGATCGGCGCGCCCGTTTCCTCGGCCACACCCGCCGCGCCGCTGCGGGCCAACTCGGCGCTGTCGATCGCGGTCAAGGATCACAAGGACGAGGTCCGCCTGTCGGCGGCGCTCAACAAGCTGGTCGAGGAGGATACCGGGCTGTCGTGGGAGACGCTCGAGGAGACGCACGAAACGCTGCTCCACGGCCTCAGCGACGAGCACCTGCAGATCGCGCTCGAGCGGCTCAGGCGCCGCTACGGGGTCGACGTGTCGGTGGGGCCGCGCTCGATCGCGTTCCGCGAGACCATCCGCAAGCCGGTCAGCCAGCGCGGGCGGCACAAGAAGCAGTCGGGCGGGCACGGCCAGTACGGCGACGTGGTGATCGAACTGCGCCCGCTCGGCCGCGGCGAGGGCTTCGCGTTCGAGGACAAGATTACCGGCGGCGTGATCCCGCGGCAATACATCCCCGCGGTCGAAGCCGGCATCCGCGATGCAATGCTCAAGGGGCCGCTCGGGTGCCGCGTGGTCGACGTCGCGGTGGCGCTGGTCGACGGCTCGTTCCACAGCGTGGACAGCTCGGAGCTCGCCTTCCGCACCGCCGGGCGGATGGCGATGAGCGCCGCGCTTGCCGCGGCTTCGCCGTACCTGCTCGAGCCCATCTCGCACGTGACGATCCATTCGCCGGGTAGCGCGACCTCGCGCATCACCTCGGCGCTTTCGAGCCACCGCGCGCGGATGCTCGGCATGGCGCCCCGCGAAGGCTGGTCGCGCTGGGAGACGATCGAGGCGCTGATCCCCGAGGCCGAGCTGCGTGCGTTCGGCACCGAGCTGCGCTCGATGAGCCAGGGGATGGCGAGCTACGAGGCGCGCCACGACCACCTAGCCGAGGTCAACGAGAAGCTCGCGCAGACGATCGTGCAGCAGGTCCACGAGCTGGCCTGAAACGGGACACCCTGCCCCGCGCCGCTTTTCGCCGCCAGCCGTTGATCAATAGGGGCACCCCGCATGGTGCGAGGGGAGTGGCCTCGGATGGGCCCAGTAGCCCGACCTGGACTGGCAGCGGCGGCGATCGCCGCCGGATACTTCGCGTGCATCGTGCTCAGCATGCTGCTGCGTTTCGCGCCCGACGGGTGGGCGCTCGTCTGGCCCGCACGGGGATTCCTGCTCGCCGTGCTGATGGTGCTGCCACCGCGCCGGTGGTGGCTCCTCGCCGCGATCGTGCCGGTCCACTTCGCGGTAACGGCCCTGCTGCTGCCCGAGGCACCGCCGCTCGCGGCCGGCGTGCAGCTGCTCGGGCACCTCGCGGTCGCGCTGGCGAGCGCGCTCGCGATCCGGTGGCTGGCGACGGCGAAGCGGCCGTTCGACACGGCGGCCTCGCTGTCGCTGTTCATCGCGGTGGCGGGGATCGCGATCCCGGCGGCGGTCAATCTCGCGGTGATCGGCCTGCAGGTCGCAATCGGCTGGTTCGACGACCCGTGGCTGTGGTGGCTGCAATGGACGGCGGCCGGCTATTTCTTCACGATCACGCTTCCGCCGCTCGTGGTGCTGCTGGCGCAAGGCCGGTTCTCCGGCCGGCGGCGAGCGCCTGTGGCACTGCGGCTGGAGACTGCCGCGGTCACCGCAGCGCTGTTCGCGACCAGCTTCTTCGTCTTCGGCGGGGCGATCGACCTCGAGCTGTGGCCCGCCGCTTACCTGGCGCCGCTGCCGCTGCTGCTGTGGGCCGCGGCGCGGTTCGGGGTCGGCGGCACGGCATTGGCACTGCTGACGGTCGCGGCCGGGATTGTCGCCCAGGCGGTCCGGCTCCACGGGCCGTTCGTCGGCCTGTCACCACCAGAGGAGATCGCTTCGCTGCACATCTTTCTCGCCGCGACCTCGACGCCGCTGATGCTGCTCGCTGCGCTGATGGACGAGCGGCGCCGCGCGGCGACGCTGCTGCGGCAGTCGGAGGAACGGCTGCAGTTCGCGGCCGGCGCGACCGACACCGCGCTGTGGCAATGGGACGCCGACCAGGCGCGGCTGTGGCTGTCGGACAATTGCCGCGAGCTGTTCGGCCTCGATGCCGACGCGGCGGTCACGCCGCTGGGCTTCATCGACGCCATCCATCCCGAGGACCAGGCGATGGTCGGCGAAGCGCTGGGCGCGGTGCTCGGCGACGGCGGGCCGTGGCCGGCGGTCGAGTTCCGGCTGTGCCGCGAGGGGCGGACGCGCTGGTTCGTGCTACAGATGCACGCCGAATCCGACGAGGTCCGCAATCCGGCGATCGTCAGCGGCGTGTTCCGCGACGTGACCGAGTGGGTCGAGGCCCGGCGCGAGGTCGCAGAGCTGCAGGAGCGGCTCGCATCGCTGGGCAGGGACGAGCGCCGCCGGATCTCCGAGGAGCTGCACGATTCGACCGCGCAGCACCTCGTCGCCGCCAAGCTCAACCTGCTCAGCCTTGGCCGGCAACTGCCCGAAGACCTGAACCCGCTGCTCGAAGAGGTCTGCCATTCGCTGCAGGAGGCGACGTCCGAAGTCCGCACCTTCACCTACCTGCTGCACCCCTCGGAACTGCTCGCGGACGACTTCGGGACGATGCTGCTGCGATACATCCCGGGATTCGAGCGACGGACCGGGATCGCCACGCGCGTGAAGATCGACGAGCGGGCCAGGGCGCTGCCCGGCGAGGTGCGGCGCGCGCTGCTGAGGATCACCCAGGAGAGCCTCGGCAACGTCCAGCGGCACGCGCGCGCGACGCAGGCCTCGATCGACGTGCGCTGCTTCGGCGGCAGCGTGCACCTCGTGGTGCGCGACAACGGCAAGGGCATTGCCGCGCCGGCTGGCGCGCAGCTCGGCGAGCGGCTGCGCGTCGGCTGCGATATCCCGGCGATGTCGGCGCGCGTACGCCGGCCAGGAGGCGGCGGCGTCGGCAAGGGGAACCCGGGCACCACGGTTCATGTCGCGATACCGCTCGCGCGCGAAGGGAGCCCGGCCGCGCCGGCCCCGGAGCAACGGTATGTGCGGCGCGGTGCCGTCGGAGGATAGCGCCATCGGGGTCAAAAGGGGGACAGTCCCTCTTTTTCCGCGCGGCGTCGCGGGCCAGAGGGGCGGCGCTTCCCTCGAAAAGAGGGACTGTCCCTCTTTTTGCTAGCGCGCCGCTTCGGCCTCGGCGTCCATTTCGGCGACGGGGTTTGCAGGACCCGAGCTGCGGTTGGGAATGAACTCGTTGAGCACGTTGCGGCGGGCGATCAGCCAGCGGCCGTCGACCCTGGTGAACTCGTCCTCGTAGACGCCGTAGGTGCCGATCTTGGGCTCGTCGCCGGGGCCGTGGTTGGCCATCTCGAGCCACTGCGAGCGGCCCCAGGCGCGGTCGCCTTCGACGCGGATCACGGTCTGCAGCACGATGTGCCGGAGCTTGGCGGGCTGGCCGTCCTCGGTGTGGTAGAAGCGGCCGATGCCCTCGGCGAAACGGGTCACCGCCTCGCGGATCACCTCGCGGCCCTTGAAGCTGCCGCTGGCAAACGTGATCTCGCCGTCCTCGGCGAAGGTGGCGACGTAGGCATCCCAGTCGTGGTAATCGATCGCGAACAGGTAGCGCGCCATCAGGTCCTCGATCTCGGCGCGATCCTTGCCGTAATCCGGGCCGTAGGTGACCTCGGCTCGCGCCGGCATGGCAGCGAAGAGAACCACGGCAGCGAGCGCGGTCAGGTATTTCAGCATCGGGTCATTCCTCCCAGTCCTCGTGCGCGCGCGAAATCAGGTAGTGGTGGATCGCTTCGGCCTGCTCGCGCGAGAGCGTGTCGGCAAAGCTCGCCATGCCGCTGGCGGCGCGGGTGCCGCCAAGCACGATGTCGAGGAACGCGGCGTGGGTCGCCGGCGTCATGTGGCGCAGGTCCTTGACCCCGCCGCGAGCCGCGGTGCCGTGGCACAGCGCGCAGTTCTCGCCGTAGAGCCGCTCGCCGAGGGCGACCTGCGCGGGCGTCCCGGTCAGCGGCGGCGGCGGGCTCAGTTCGGGGACCTGCATCGATTCCGGCGGCAGCGGCGGCAGCCTGGCCGTTCCGCCGAGCTTGAACACGAGGAGGCGCGGCTTCGACAGGAACAGCTGGCTGTAGTTCGAGCGTTCGACGTGGGCGAGCCCGCCGCCCCAGCCGGCGTTGACCGCGATGTACTGCTCGCCGTCGACCTCGTAGGCGATCGGTGCGGCGATCGGGACCTGCTGGACCGGCATTTCCCAGACCTTCTCGCCGGTGTCCGCGCGGTAGGCGACGAAGGTGGTGCCGATGGTGCCCTGGAACACGAGGTTGCCGGCGGTGACGAGCACACCGCCACTGCCCTTCTGCTCGACCGGGCCGCGCCAGACTTCGCGCTGGGACACCGGGTTCCACGCCGAGAGCCAGCCTTTCGAGTGCGCGTCGGCGTACTCGGCGATCGCCTTGCGCTCGGCGTCGAAGCCGGTGAAGCTCGTGCCGAGCCCGCCGCGTGCCGGGTCCCAGCTCTCGGCGAGCCCGTAGGCCATGTAGGTCTCGCTCACCGGGACGTAGACGAGGCCGGTCAGCGGGCTGAACGCCATCGGGTTCCAGTTGTGCGCCCCGCCTGCGCCGGGCGAGACCATCACCGGGGTCACGCCGTAGCGCGCTTCCGGGTTCTCGATCGGACGGCCGGTCGCCTTGTCGATGCCGGTTGCCCAGTTGATCGGGACGATCTTCTCGGCCGAGATCAGCTCGCCGGTTGCCCGGTCGAGCACGTAGAAGAAGCCGTTCTTCGGCGCCTGCATCAGCACCTTGCGCAGCCGGCCGCCGATCTCGATGTCGGCGAGGATCATGTGCTGGGTGGCGGTGTAGTCCCACTGTTCGCCGGGGACGGTCTGGTAGTGCCAGACGTATTCGCCGCTGTCGGCCCGGAGCGCGACGATCGAGGCGAGGAACAGGTTGTCGCCGCCGCCCGGGCTGCGCCACTTCCAGGCCCACGGAGAGCCGTTGCCGGTGCCGACGTAGACGAGGTTCAGCTCGGGATCGTAGGCGAGGCTGTCCCACACGGTGCCGCCGCCGCCGGCCTTCCACCATTCGCCGGTCCAGGTCTTCGCGGCCATCTCCATCGCCGCGTTCTCGAACCCGTCGGCCGGGTTGCCGGGCACGGTGTACCAGCGCCACAGCTGCGCGCCGGTCTCCGCATCGTAGGCCGAGACGTAGCCGCGCACGCCGATCTCCGCCCCACCGTTGCCGATCAGCACCCTGCCGTCGAACACCCGCGGCGCGCCGGTGATCGTGTAACCCTTGGAGTTGTCGACCGTGAGCACCGACCACACGGGCGCGCCGGTCTTCGCGTCGAGCGCGATCAGGCGGCCGTCGAGCGTGGCGACGTAGATCTTGCCGTTCCACGCGGCGAGCCCGCGCGAGACGATGTCGCAGCAGGCGAGCCGGCCGAAGCGCAGCGGCACTTCGGGATCGTAGGTCCACAGCACGCGCCCGGTCTTCGCGTCATAGGCAGTGACGATGTTCCACGGCTGGACGTTGTAGAGCACGCCGTCGACGACCAGCGGGCTCGCTTCCATCCCGCGCTCGGTGTTGATGTCGGCGTACCAGGCGAGGCCGAGCCGGCCGACAGTCTCGGGGTTGATCTGCGCGAGCGGGCTGAAGCGCTGCTCGTCGTAGGTCCGGCCGACGCTCATCCACTGTCCGGGGTGCGCATCGGCGGCGAGCATGCGCGCGTGGTCGACCTGCGCCGGGGCGGCAACCTGCGCCGAGACCGGGGCGATCAGCGCGGCGAAAGCCAGTCCGCCAGCCAGGCGGAATCTGCGGGCGATCATTCGCCGCCCTTCACGATGACCCGCTCCTCGAACAGGCGCTCAAGCTCGGCCTCGTCGTTGCGCGAGTAGACGAGGGTGTCGGGATCGCGCCCGGCCGCCACGGCGAGCGCGTTGATGCGGCCGCCGCCGAGGTAGAGCGTGTCGGGCTCGACCTGCGCGATCGGGTCGCGATAGGCCTCGTCGATCGGGACGATGCTCCACCCGTCGGCTTCCAGGCCGGCGACGACATCGGCAATGAACAGCGCGTTGAGGTCGGTCTCGTGCAGCAGCAGGACGTGCGCCGGCGAGCGGCCGAGCGTCTCGCGCGCGGTGCGGTCGAAGAACTCGGCGCCCTGCACGATCGTCTCGACGTAGAGGTCGCGGAGCGCATCGAGGTCGATCGCGCGGTCCTCGCGCACGGCGGCGGTGGCAAGGTTGTCGATCGCCCAGTCCCACAGGTCGACCGTGACGTAGCCGTTGGCGAGCCCGCGCTCGCGCAGCGCCGCGCGCAGCGTATCACGGCGTTCGGGATCGCGGCCTTCGTCGAGGTAGGGGAACCGGTACCAGGGGCGCTTGCCCGGCCGGCCGGCGAGCCAGGCCTCGGCCTTGTCGAGGTCGGCGATGTACCCGGCCGCATCGGCGTTCCACAGCCAGCCGTGGCTGTGCGAGTGGTTGGCGATCACGTGCCCGGCGGCGACGTAGGCGCGGATGCGCGCCTCGCCGCCCTTGCCGTAGTCGTCCCCGAGGTTGCCGGTGGTGACGAAGAACGCGGCCTGTTCGACCCCCGCCTCGGCGAGCCCGGCGATCAGCCGGACGGCGCGCTCGTCGGGCGTCATGAAGCCGCCCGGGTGGCGCGGGATGTCGTCGAAGCTGATGGCGATGCGCCTGGCCTCCTGCGCGGCTGCCGGTGCGGCTGCGAGCAGCGCGGCGCACGCGAGGGCCAGCGCCCTCGCCCAGCCCGCGAAGCTCATGCCGCCGCCGCGCCCGGGATGTCGCTCGCGTCGGCCCAGAACCCGTGGACCTGGCCGACGACCTTGAACGGCATCTTGACCCGCGCGACGGGGCCCGCCTGCGGCTCCTTCGTGTCGACGAGGATCAGGTCCGAGCGGCCGTTCTCCTTGACGCTCGAGCCGATGCCGATCAGGTAGCCGTCGCCCTCGGGTGCGTCCTTGCGGCGCGGGACGAAGGTCATCTCGGAGAGCTGGTAGTCGGGCACCGAGACCAGCTGGGTGGTCTTCTCCTGGTGGTCGACGATCCACCAGCCGCCGCGCGGTCCGACCCCGTTGAGATAGCCGTAGCGGTACTTGAGCGTGTGGAAGCGGTCGTCCTGCCGCGCGAGCACGCCGGAGACCTCGGGGAAGATCGTCTCGGTCTGGTAGCGGTCGTTGGTCCGGCTCGACAGGTCGATCGTGAAGCGGCGCAGCAGCCCGGTGGCCTTCGCCGGATCGAACGGCTCGTGCTTGTTGGGGAAGAAGGGGAACTGGTTGCCCTCGCCCCCGTCCCAGTCGACGATCACCTTGTCGCCTTCGGACCAGCCACCCATGACGTGGGTGCAGAACAGGTTCTGGCCGGTGAACCAGCGCAGGTCCTTGCCGTCGCCGCCGCGACGCAGGACGCCCATGTAGCAGGGCATCCGCGAATCGTAGCTGAAATGCACACCGCCGCGCTGGAGCAGTTCCATGTCGGCAACCATGTTGGTCAGGTAGAGCACGACGTGGTTCTGGGTGACGACGAAGTCGTGCATCATGCCCGCATAGGGCGCCTGCACGGTGACGCTCCAGTTCACGTTGCCTTCGCGGTCGGTCGAGAACACGAAGATGTCCTTCGACAGCAGCCCCCTGGCCTCGTAGCCGAAGCCGAAGAACTCGCCGGTCAGCGGGTCGATCTTCGGGTGCGCGGTGTGGGTCTCGCTGTCGAGCTTGCCGCCGAAGGTGTAGTAGTCGTCGATCGTCTCGAGCGTCAGCGGGTCCATGTAGACCGGCGGGCTGTCCTCCTTGAACACGAGCAGCTTGCCGTGGTGCAGGAACAGCTGGGTGTTGGCGGTGCCGCGGCTCAGGCCCTTGACGCTCGGATCGTCGGTGAACGGGTTGCGGTACATCCCGAACAGCGAGCGGCGCGCGGCGTGCTGCGCCTTCCAGCGCTGGTTCCTCACGTAGCGGGTCTTGTAATCGACGTGGCCGTCCTTGATGCGGAACATCGACACGTGGCCCTCGCCATCGAACATGATGTCCGAGGCGTACTTGGGGTCCTTCGGGTACTGCGGGTCGGGCCCGACGCGGTAGAACACGCCGTCGAGGTCCTTGGGCCAGGCGCCTTCGACCTCGCAGTCGTAGAGGTCGATCTCGGCGCGGTTGTTTGTCCCGGCCGGGCCGCCGCCGAATGAGCCGGGCGTGTCGGGGAAGTCGACCTGCGGGGCGGGCCCCTCCGCCGCCCGCGCAGTGCCCGGGGCGACCGCGCCCGCGAGCATCGCCGTCGTCCCCACGGCCGCCGCGCCAAGGAACGCGCGCCGGCCGGGATCGCTAACATCCATCTGTTTTGTCATGACCCATCCTCTCCGCGACCACAGCGTAAGACGTGCGAAACCGGCGGGCAATGGGGGAGAGGGTTGGCGCGGCCTTCGACCTGGAGAAAAGAGGGACTGTCCCTCTTTTCGGGCGATCTCGCGCCGGGCCGCCCGGGTCCTCCGGCTCAGTCGCGCACGCGACCGATCAGGAAGAGGTCCTCGTCGGTCGTGTCAGGCGAGCGGTTCGCGACGATTTCCAGCTTCGGATCATAGACCCAGATGTCGCCTCCTCCTTCGAGGTTGAAGCCGTAGCTGAGGTGGCCGGCTCGATCGTCGATCGGGCCGATTTCGAGCAGCACCGGCGTCCACCCCCGGCTTCCGGAGAACGGCCACCCGGTTGGTGTTGCCGCCCTTGAGGAGCCGATCTCGCTCGACGGGTGCTTCGCCTTCGACCAGGCGGCCCGAGCCGGCCGCAATCCAGAAGTTCACCTGCTCGGCATTTCGCATCGCTATCCATGCGGTGAACCTCAGGCGATGGCCACGAAGCTCGGCCGCTTCGGGATTGCGCCAGAGAGGGGCCTGCCGCGACCGCCAACGCCGGCGTCGCAGCGAGAAGCAGCAGCGGGCGGACGAGGAATCCCGGCAGGGTCACGAAACCGCCTCCCCGACGATCGCCGGCACCACGTCGTCGAGGCTGCGGGCTTCGAGGAGTCGCCTGAGCCAGGCGGTGACGCGCGGGACGGCTTCGGGCCAGCGTTCGCCGAGGTCGCCGAACACCTCGCGCAGGCCGAGAAGGCGCGCGGCGGCGCTCGCCGGCTCGGGCGAGACGGCCCAAGCCATCGCGGTGGTCTCGGCCAGCGGATCGTCGACCGCGAACGAGCGGTCAGCCATGTCAGCGCCGCGCTGCCAGGCCATCCAGGCGGCGACGGCCAGCTCGATCGCCGGGGACGGCAGCCCGCGCTCGAGCCGGACGCGCCAGGGGGCGACGAGGCGCTGCGGCAGCTTCTGCGAGCCGTCCATCGCGATCTGCCGCGTGCGGTGGCGCAGCGCGGGGTTGGCGAAGCGTTCGAGCAGCGCGGCGCGATAGCCGGCAAGGTCGATCCCCGAGTGCGGGTCGAGCGTTGCAGCACTCTCGTCCCACAGCCGCTCGATCAGCGCGCGCCGGTCGGCCGCGGCGACGAACTCGTGGACATGCTCGATGCCGCCGAGCCCGCCGAGATAGGCGATCGCCGAGTGGGCGCCGTTGAGCAAGCGCAGCTTGGCCTCCTCCCACGGCGCGACGTCGGCGGCGAGCGTCACGCCGACCGAAGCGAGGTCGGGCCGGTCGCCGGCGAAGCGGTCCTCGAGCACCCACTGGCAGAAGCGCTCGGTCTCGACGAGCGCCTCGTCGCGGTAGCCGTAGCGGGTGGCATGGGCTTCGAGCGCCTCGGCGGTCGTCGCCGGGACGATGCGGTCGACCATGGAGTTCGGGAAGGCGCCGTAGTCGGCGATCCAGGCAGCCAGGCTGCGATCGCGCGCTGCTGCCAGTTCCAGCACAGCTTCGCGCAGCAGCGTTCCGTTGCCCGGCAGGTTGTCGCAACTGATCGCGGTAAACGGCGGCAGCCCCACGTCGCGCCGCGCATAGAGCGCCGCTACCAGGAAACCCACGGCGGTGCGGGGCCGGCCGAGATTCCTCAGATCGGCGGCGATGCCGGGGTCCGAGATATCCAATCGCCCGCGATCGCGGGCAATCCCGTAGCCTTTCTCCGTCACCGTCAGGGTCACGATCCGCACCGACGGCTGGGCCATCGCCCCAACAACCGCGCCGGGCGCTTCGGGCGCGACCAGGACGCGCTTGAGCGGCGCCATGATCCTCGTCCGTTCGCCGGCCGCGTCGCGCTCGACCAGCGTGTAGAGGTTGTCCTGCGGCGCCAGTGCGTCGCGCACGGCGGGGGAACGCAGCGAGACGCCGACGATGCCCCAGCGCATGTCGCCGCGCGCCGCGATCTCGTCGAGAAAGGCCGCCTGGTGCGCGCGGTGGAACGCGCCGAGGCCGAGGTGGACCACGCCCTCGGCGAGCTCCTCGCGGGCGTAGCGGGGCCGTTCGACCGAAGGGTCGAGATCGTCGAGAAGCGCGCTCGACAGGCGCCGGGTCACAGTTTGTACGCCGCCTTGACGAGGTTGTAGGCGAGGTCCGCGGCGAGCTCGTGCGCCTCGGCCTCGTCGAGGCGGTGCTCGGCGACGAGGCGGGCGAGGAACGCGCAGTCCATCCGCCGGGCGACGTCGTGCCGCGCGGGGATCGACAGGAACGCACGGGTGTCGTCGTTGAAGCCGACCGTGTTGTAGAATCCGGCGGTCTCGGTGACCCGCTCGCGGAAGCGGCGCATGCCCTCGGGGCTGTCGTGGAACCACCACGGCGGGCCGAGCTTGAGCGCCGGGTAGTGCCCGGCGAGCGGGGCCAGCTCGCGGCTGTAGCTGTCCTCGTCGAGGGTGAAGACGATCACGGTCAGCTGCGGATCGTTGCCGTAGCGGTCGAGCAGCGGCTTGAGCCCGGCGACGTAGTCGGTCGCGAGCGGGATGTCGGCGCCCATGTTCGGCCCGAAGCGGGCGAGGAGCGCGGGGTTGTGGCTGCGGTGCACGCCCGGATGGATCTGCAGCACCATGCCGTCGTCGAGGCTCATCCGCGCCATCTCGACCAACATGTGACCGCGGAACAGGTCGGCTTCCTCGGGCGTGCAGGTCCCGGCCAGAGCCTTGGCGTAGAGCGCCTCGATCTCGGGCCGCCCGAGCCAGGCGGTGGTCGCACGGACGTGGCCGTGATCGGTCGAGGTGGCGCCGAATTCGCGGAAGTACGCGCGGCGGTTTTCGTGGGCGCGCAGGTAGCCGGCGAAGCTGCCGGTATCCTCGCCCGCCATCTCGCCGAAGCGGGCGACGTTGTCTGCGAAGCCTTCGGCCTCGGGGTCCATTACCGGGTCGGGGCGGTAGGCGGTGACCACGCGGCCCGGCCAGCCGCTTGCGCGGATCGCCTTGTGGTGATCGAGCGGGTCGAGCGGGCTCTCGGTCGTGGCGATGACCTCGATGCCGAACCGCTCGAACAGCGCGCGCGGGCGGAAGGCGTCGGTCTTCAGCGCGGCGTCGATCGTGTCGAAGCAGTGGTCGGCGGTGTCTGCCTCCAGAACGACGTCGAGCCCGAAGACCTCGGCGAAGACCCAGTCGAGCCACACGCGCGAGGGCGTGCCGCGGAACAGGTAGTAGTGCGCGGCGAAGCGCCGCCAGATCGCTCGCGGGTCGGTTTCGACCGGCGTCCCGTCGCGGGTCGGGATGCCGACGTCCTCGAGCCGCACGCCCTGGCTGTAGAGCATGCGGAACAGGTAGTGATCGGGGACGATCAGCAGGCTCGCGGGATCGGTGAAGGGCTCGTTGGTGGCGAACCACGCCGGGTCGGTGTGACCGTGCGGGCTGACGATCGGCAGGTCCTTCACACCCGCGTAGAGGCTCCGCGCGATCTCGCGGGTACGCGGTTCGGCCGGGAACAGGCGGTCGGGATGGAGGCGGAGCGGCCGGCTCATTCCAGCGGGGCGACGGGTGCCGGCTCCATCCGCGGCACCAGCAGGTGGATGACGGTAAAGGCGATCAGGTAGGCCAGCCCCGCGTAGATCAGGATCGGCCAGTACGAGCCGGTCAGCTCGAGCGTCCACCCGGTCGCCTGCGCGATCAGGATGCCGCCCAGTGCGCCGGCCGCGCCGCCCATTCCGGCGACCGTGGCGACCGCGCGGCGCGGGTAGAGGTCGGAGATCATCGTGAAGATGTTGGACGAGAACGCCTGGTGCCCCGCCGTCCCGAACCCGATGATCAGCACCACGATCAGCGGGTTGCCGACCTGCAGCACGAACAGCAGCGGCACGGCACACAGGGCAGCGAGGAACAGCGTGGTCTTGCGCGCGCGGTTGATGCTCCATCCGCGCTTGATGAAGTGGCACGAGAGCCAGCCGCCCATGATCGAACCGATGTCGGCGAGCAGGTAGACCCCGATCAACGCGGGGCCGATGGTGGCGAAGATGCCCTCCTGCCCCTTGGGAAACAGGTCGAGCCCCTGCGTCTTGACGAAGAAGTCGGGCAGCCAGAACAGGAACAGGTACCACACCGGGTCGGTGAAGAACTTGCCGCAGATGAAGTACCAGGCCTGGCGCTGGCGGATCGCCTGCCGCCAGCCGAGCACCTTGCCGGTCGTGTCCTCGCCGTCCTGCTCGATCCATGCGCGCTCGGCTGCGGTCACGCGCGGGTGGTCTTCGGGCTGGCGATACATCAGCAGCCAGCCCGCGAGGACGACGAAGCCGATCGCGCCGGTGGCGAGAAAGGCGGCCTGCCAGCCGTAGATCCCGGCGATCATCAACCCGATGACAGGCGTGGTCATGACCCCGACGTTGGCGCCGGCGTTGAGGATGCCGACGCCGAGCGCGCGCTCGCGGCGCGGAAACCACTCGGCGACGGCCTTGACCGCACCGGGATACGCGGCGCTCTCGGCGATGCCGAGCGTGACGCGCGCGAGCATGAACGCGAGCACCGTGCGGGCGGCCGCGTGGAACATCGCCGCCACGCTCCACAGCGCGATCGCCATGGCCAGCCCCCAGCGTGTACCCACGCGGTCGAGCATCCTGCCGACGACGAGCAGGCCGATGCCGTAGCTGACCTGGAACGCCGAGACGATGTTGCCGTAGTCGACCTCGCTCCAGCCGAGGTCCTGTTCGATGACCGGCTTGAGCACGCCGAGCACCTGGCGGTCGACGTAGTTGATGGTGATGACGAAGAACAGCAGCGCGCAGATCGCCCAGCGGTAGCGCCCGATCCGGGGTCCTGCCAGTTCAGCTGCCGTCGCCATCCGCCCGCCCCCTCACCAGTTGTACATCGTGCCGTCCTCGAGCCGGTTCACCGGCAGGTAGGCGCGGCGGTATTCGTGCTTCGCGGCCAGCGCCTCGTCGATCTCGACGCCGAGACCCGGGGCCTCGCCCGGGTGCATGAGCCCGTCGGCAAAGCGGTAGGCGTGCGGGAAGACCGCGTCGGTCTCCGGCGTGTGGCGCATGTATTCCTGGATGCCGAAGTTCGGGATCGACAGGCCGAAATGCAGCGCCGCGGCCATGCTGACCGGTGACAGGTCGGTGGCGCCGTGGCAGCCGGTGCGCACGTTGTAGAGGTCGGCGAACGCGGCGATCCGGCGCAGGTGGGTGATCCCGCCCGCGTGAACCACGGTCGCGCGAATGTAGTCGATCAGCTGCTCCTCGATCAGCTGCTTGCAGTCCCAGATCGAGTTGAAGATCTCGCCGACCGCGAGCGGCGTGGTGGTGTGCTGGCGGATCAGCCGGAAGCTGGCCTGGTTCTCGGCCGGGACCGCGTCCTCGAGCCAGAACGGGCGGTAGGGCTCGAGGTCCTTGCCGAGCCGGCCGGCCTCGATCGGGGTCAGCCGGTGGTGGATGTCGTGCAGCAGGTGGACGTCCCACCCGAGCGCCTCGCGCGCGGCCTCGAACAGCGGCGGGACCGAGCGCAGGTACTTCTCGCTCGACCAGACGTTCTCGGTCGGCAGGTCGGCGTCGGCGGGCTCGTAGAAGTAGCGGTCCTTCGACACGCCGTACGTCGAGGCAAGGCCCGGAACGCCCGATTGCAGGCGGATCGCCCTGTAGCCTTCCTCCTTGTAGCGCAGCGCGTTGTCGACCGTCTCGGCGATGTCCCTGCCGTTCGCGTGGCCATAGACCATGCAGCCTTCGCGGCAGGCGCCGCCGAGCAGCTGGTAGACGGGCAGGCCGGCGACCTTGCCCTTGAGGTCCCACAGCGCCATGTCGACCGCGGCGATCGCACTCATCGTCACCGGGCCGCGACGCCAGTAGGCGCCGCGGTAGAGGAACTGCCAGGTGTCCCCGATCCGCGCCGGGTCGCGCCCTATCAGGCACGGGATCACGTGATCGGCGAGGTAGCTCGCCACCGCCAGCTCGCGGCCGTTGAGCGTCGCGTCTCCGACCCCGCTCAGCCCGTCGTCGGTCTCGATCCTGAGCGTGACGAAGTTCCGCCCGGGACAGGTGACGATGACGCGGGCGGAGACGATCCTGGCCATTGGGGCGTCCTCAGGCGATCTCGAGGGTCGCCGACTTCAGGTCCTCGCTGTTGGGCCCGACGAGGATGTCGAACAGGCCGGGCTCGACGACCTCGTTCATGTCGATGTCCCACAAGCGGAACGCCTCGGGCCCGAGCGTGAAGCTGAGCGTCTTCGTTTCGCCCGGCTGCAAGGTGACGCGCCGGAACGCCTTCAGTTCCTTGATCGGGCGCGTGACCGAAGCGACCTGGTCGTGGACGTAGACCTGCACCACCTCGTCGCCCGCGCGCTGTCCGGTGTTGGTGACGTCGACCTCGACCGTCACGCTGCCGGCAACGCCGATCCGTTGCGCCGACAGCCGCGGCGCGGACATCTCGAACGTGGTGTAGGAGAGGCCGAAGCCGAACGGGAACAGCGGGCTGATGTCGGCGAACAGGTAGCCGCGCCGCGCCGAGGGCTTGTGGTTGTAGAAGAACGGGATCTGCCCTTCCTCGCGCACCACGGTCACCGGCAGCTTGCCGCCCGGGTTGATGTCGCCGAACAGCGCGTCGGCCATCGCGGTGCCGCCTTCCTGGCCCAGGTACCAGCATTCGAGCATCGCGTTGGCACCCGCGACCACGTTCGGCCAGCTCGGCGGACGGCCGTTGAGCGCGACCACGACCACCGGCTTGCCGGTTGCCTTCATCGCGTCGAACAGCTCGTTCTGCTCGCCGACGATGTCGATCCGGGTGCGGTCGCCAAGGTGGTTGCGAGCGTAGCCCTCGCGGCTGGTCTGCTCGGTGTCGCCGATCGCGAGGATGATCACGTCGGCGGTTTTCGCGACCTCCGCCGCCTCGGCGATCAGCCGCAGGTTCTGCTCGCGGTCGGCGAGCTGGACGTCGTCGGTCGAGCGGTTCTCGTCGCGGGTGATGAACACGCCCTGCGCGTGGAGCACTTCGGCCTTGCCGGCGAGCTTGGCGCGAATTCCGTCGAGCAGCGTGACCGAGCTGCGCGGGATCGACGAGTAGCCGCCGAGCCGGGTGATCGCGCTGTTCGGCCCGATCACCGCGACGCGCTTGTGAGCGCCCGCGGTGAGCGGCAGCGTGCCGTCGTTCTTGAGCAGGGTGATCGCCTTGCGGGCGGCCTCGAGCGCGAGCGCGCGCGCCTCGTCATTGGCGGTCAGCCGCGCGGCGGCGCGGGGATCGACCGGCCCGGCCTCGAACATCCCGGCGCGGAACTTCAGGCGCAGCATGTGCGCGCAGGCGCGGTCGACCAGCGCCATCGGGATACGCCCGGCGCGGACCTCGTCGGCGATCGTGCGGTAGGCGTTGCCGTCGGGCAGGTCGCAGTCGACGCCGGCGCGCAGAGCCAGCAGCGCCGCGTGGCCGAGATCGGCGGCGACCTTGTGGAAGGTGTGCAGCTCTTCGACCCCGGCGTAGTCGGAGACGATCGCGCCGTCGAAGCCCCACTCGCCGCGCAGCACGTCGCCGAGCAGCCAGGTGTTGGCGTGGCTCGGGACGCCGTCGATCTCGTTGTACGACGGCATGACGGCGGCGATCCCCGTGCGCTCGACCACCGCGCGGAACGGCGGGAAGAACGCCTCGCGCAGTTCGCGCTCGCCGAGCATCGCCGGGGCGACGTTGTTGCCCGCCTGCGGCTGGCCGTGTCCGGTCATGTGCTTGAGCGTGGCGAAGACCTTGCCCGGAGCGAGCTCCTTGCTCTCGCCCTGCAAGCCCTTGACCGCGGCGACGCCCATCTCGGCGCAGAGGAACGGGTCCTCCCCGAAGGTCTCCTCGATCCGCCCCCAGCGCGGGTCGCGGGCGATGTCGACCACCGGGGAGAGCGTGAGCGTCGTGCCGTGCGCGCGCACCTCGCGGCCGATGATCGAGCTGGCGCGCTCGACGAGGTCGGTGTCGAAGGTGCCCGCCAAGGCAATCGCCTGCGGGAAGCTGGTCGCCTCGGGCGCCATGAACCCGTGCAGCGATTCCTCGTGGAACAGGATCGGGATGCCGAGGCGGGTCTGCTCGCGCGCCCATTTCTGCGCCGCGTTGACGAAGGCGATCGTGTCGGCCGGGGCGCGCCAGCGGCCCGTCGGGTTGACCGCCTGGGTCGTGTTGCTCGCCGTCGCCGCGCCGCCGCGGTCCGACGGCCGCGCGATCTGGCCGATGCCGTCGGGATAGGCGGCGCTGGCCTTAGCCGGGTCGAACCGCAGTTCGTCGTCCATCACGTCACGCTTGGTGCGCGACAGCGTGATCAGCTGGGCGGCCTTTTCCTCGAGCGTCATCCGCGACAGCAGATCGCGCACGCGCAGGTCGATCGGGGCGCGCGGGTCCTTGTAGAGCGGCGCCGCCTCGCCGGTCGCGGCGCGAGCGGCGGCCGGGAGCATGGCCAGCAACGAGGCGCCCGCGCCGAGTCGAAGGAATCCCCGCCGCCCGATTGCCGACGTTCCGCCGCCCGTCGTTTCCGCGGCCATCCGCCTCTCCTCCCCCTTCCCGCCCGGCATTGCCCAGCACGCCGCGGCTGTGATAGCGGTAACATCGCGGCAAGGCTGGGGCTTGTCAATGCCACGGCGGGAGAGGGAAAGTGCCGGAATGAAGCGCGGTTTTGGCCTCCTCGCGGCCCTTGCGGCCGGCCTGCTGACGGTCGCCTCGCCGGCACGCGCGGAAGACGGCTACGCGCTGTGGCTGCGCTACCCGGAAGCGCCTGCCGAACCGGCTGAAGTCCTCATCGAGCGCAGTAGCCCGGTGATCGAGGCCGCCGCGGCGGAGCTCCGCCGCGGGCTCGGCGGGCGCGTCGCCCGGGTGCTGCTGGCGACGACCGCCGACCCGCGCGTGGCGGCGCTCGGTATCGCGCAATCGCCGGGCGAGGAAGGCTACCTCGTGCGCCGCGCTGAAATCGACGGCCGGCCGGCGGTCGTCGTCGCATCCGACGGCGAGCGCGGGCTGCTCTACGGCGCGTTCGCGCTGCTGCGGCACCTCAACGCCGGCGGCTCGGCCGAAGCGATCGAACTGCGCTCGGCGCCACGCATCGGCCTGCGGGTGCTCAATCACTGGGACAACCTCGACGGGTTCGTCGAGCGCGGATACGCGGGCGCCTCGCTGTGGGACTGGTGGACGCTGCCCGACCACAAGGACCCGCGCTACACCGACTACGCGCGGGCCAACGCCTCGCTCGGGATCAACGGGATCGTCCTCAACAACGTCAACGCCAAGGCCGAGAGCCTGACCGCCGAATACATCGCCAGGGCGGCGGCGCTGGCCGAGGTTTTCCGGCCCTACGGGATCAAGGTCTATCTCTCGGCGCGGTTCAGCGCGCCGCGCGATCTCGGCGGGCTCGATACCGGCGATCCGCTGGATCCGCGCGTGCGCGCCTGGTGGGCGGCCAAGGCCGACGAGATCTACCGGGCGATCCCCGACTTCGGCGGGTTCCTGGTCAAGGCCAACAGCGAGGGCCAGCCGGGGCCCGGCGATTACGGCCGCACCCACGCCGACGGGGCGAACATGCTCGCCCAGGCGCTCGCCCCGCACGGCGGCGTGGTGATGTGGCGCGCCTTCGTCTATTCGGACACCGACCCCGAGGACCGCGCCAAGCAGGCCTATAGCGAGTTCAGGCCGCTCGACGGGCAGTTCGCCGACAACGTGCTGGTGCAGGTCAAGAACGGGCCGATCGACTTCCAGCCGCGCGAGCCGTTCCACCCGCTGTTCGGAGCAATGCCGCGCACACCGCTGATGCTCGAGTTGCAGGTGACCAAGGAATACCTCGGGCAGGCGACCCACCTCGCCTACCTCGGCCCGCTGTTCACCGAGGCGCTCGGCGCGAATACCGAGGTACGCGGCGACGGACCGACGGTGGCCGAAGTCATCGACGGCAGCGCCGAGGGGCATGCGCTGACCGGGATCGCCGGGGTCGCCAACGTCGGCCGCTCGCGCGACTGGTCGGGATCGACCTTCAACCAGGCCAACTGGTACGCGTTCGGGCGGCTGGCGTGGGACCCGTCGCTCTCGGCCGAAGCGATCGCCCGCGAATGGGCGGCGCAGACCTTTTCGCCCGACCCGGAGGTGGTCGAGCCGGTGGTGCGGATGATGATGGGCTCGCGCGAGGCGGTGGTGAACTACACCGGCGCGCTCGGCCTCGCGCACCTGATGGCGACCGGGCATCACTACGGGCCAGGGCCGTGGGTCGACGATCTCGCTCGGCCCGAGTGGAACCCGGCCTACTACCATCGCGCCGACCGCGACGGGATCGGCTTCGACCGCACGCCGAACGGCAGCAACGCGATCGCGCAATATGCGCCGAGCCTCGCGGCGCGGCTGGCCGACCCGGCGACCACGCCCGAGACCGAGCTGCTGTGGTTCCACCACCTGCCGTGGACCTACCGCATGAAGAGCGGGCGCACGCTGTGGGAGGAACTGGTGGCGCGCTACGACGAGGGGGTCGCCTACGTGGCCGAGATGCGCCGCGAATGGGACGCGCTGCGCCCGCGCATCGATGCCGAGAGGTGGCAGAAGACCGCCGATTTCCTCGCGATCCAGGAGCGCGAGGCGCGCTGGTGGCGCGACGCGAGCCTCGCCTACTGGACGAGCGTCAACGGGCTCGCGCTACCCGCCGGAACCGCGCCTCCCGAGCACGATCTCGAATACTACAAGGCCCTGTCGTTCCCCTTTGCGCCGGGCAATCCGTGAGGGTGCGCCGCGTGCGAGCCCCGGCGCGCTGGAACATTCGGGCTTGCCGGGTTACGGGCTGTTGCCATAACCGCCGCCGCGCAGGGGAAACCGATGGCTGAAGTCCGAGGATCCAGACGGCAACGCAACGCGCCGAAAATCAGCGACGTCGCTGCGCGCGCGGGCGTCTCGCCGATGACCGTGAGCCGCGTGCTCAACGGCGAGGCGAACGTGCGCCCTGAAACGCGCGAGCGCGTCGAGGAGGCGATCAAGGCGCTGCACTACACGCCCAGCCTCGCGGCGCGCACGCTCGCCGGCGGCGAAGAGATCCGCATCGGGCTGCTGCACTCGAACCCGAGCTTCAACTACCTGAGCCAGCTGCTTGTCGGCAGCCTCGACCAGGCCAGCCGGCTCAACGTCCAGCTGATCGTCGAGAAATGCGACGACGAGGCCGAGGAGCAGAGCGCCGTCGACCACCTGATCCGCGCCCGGCTCGACGGGATCGTGCTGACGCCGCCGCTCAGCGAATCGCTGCCTGTGCTCGAGGCGATCCACGAGCGCAACATCCCGGTGGTGGCCGTGGCAACGGGCCGCGCGCCCGACTGGGCGCTGTCGGTCAGCATCAACGATCACGCCGCGGCCTACGAGATGACGCGCCACCTCGCCTCGCTCGGCCACCGGCGGATCGGGTTCATCAAGGGCAACCCGCGCCAGACCGCGAGCGAGGAACGGCTCCAGGGGTACAAGGACGCGCTCAAGGACGTCGGACTTCCGGCGGCGCCCGAACTGATCGCGCAGGGGTTGTTCACGTACCGCTCGGGGCTCGACGCGGCCGAGCAGCTGCTCGAGCTGGACGACCCGCCATCGGCGATCTTCGCCTCGAACGACGACATGGCGGCGGCGACAGTCGCCATCGCCCACCGCCGCGGGCTCGACGTGCCGAGCGACCTTACGGTCTGCGGGTTCGACGACACCGCGCTGGCGACGACGATCTGGCCCGAGCTGACCACGATCCGCCAGCCGGTGTTCGAGATGTCGCGCACCGCGGTCGACCTGCTGGTCAAGGAGATCCGCGCGCGCAAGACGCAGGACGAGACCGCGCGCAAGCCGCACGTGCAGGCCGAATTCGAGCTGATCCGCCGCCAGTCCGACGCCGCGCCGCGCCGGCGCCCGAGCTCGCGCGGAAGCTAGGGCGCTCTCCTGGCGTTCCTGTTCGCCCTTCCCCCATCGAGGGGGAAGGAGTCACTATGCCGTCCTGCCGAGCCCGGTGATCTTCGCCGGCATTACCGGCAGCCCGGCGACGCCCGGATCGAACGCGAACAGGTTGCCCGCCTCGGGCTGGGCGGCGAGGGCCGCAGCATCGAGGTTCTTGCGCGCGCTGGTGACGTAGGCGGTCTTCAGGTCCGGCCCGCCGAAGCACATCTTGGTGATGTTGGCGGTCGGCAGGCGAACCGACCCGATCAGCTTGCCGTGGGGATCGTAGCGCCGCACGCTCCAGCCCGCATAGAGCCCGGTCCACAGGCAGCCCTCGGCATCGACCACCGGTCCGTCGGGATAGCCGCCGCCGTCCTCGATCGTGACGAAGGGAGCGGGCGCGCCGAGCGAGCCGTCGTCGTTGACCGGGACGCGGTAGATCGTCCGGCCGAGCGTGTCGGTGTGGTAGAGCACGGTGCCGTCGGCGTTGAGCGCGGGCCCGTTGGTGATCGCCACGGGTGGCAGCCCGGTATCGGCGCAGAGGCCGCCGACGCAGCGGTAGAGATGGCCTGTCGCCTCGGATTCGCCATCGTCCATCGTGCCGAACCACAGGCGGCCGTGGATGTCGGTGGCCGCGTCGTTGAGCCGGTTGTCCGGTCGCTGCGGCTCGGGATCGTGCAGCAGCGAGAACGCCCCGGTTTCCGGGTCGAGCCGGTGCAGCCCGGTCTTGACCCCGGTAACCAGCCCGCCGCCCTCCGCCGGCAGGACCCAGCCGACCTGGTCGGGTGCCTCGTACCACCTGTGCGCCTTGCTGACCGGGTCGAACCGGTGGACCTTGTGCGCCTTGATGTCGACGAACCAGACTTCGCTGCCGATCCACACGGGACCTTCGCCGAGCGTCGCGCCGACCGCGAGAACCGAAACGGGATCCATCCTATCGCCACCCTGCATCGATGAAATATTCGTGTCCCGTGCACATCCGCGCGTCGTCGGAGGCGAGGAACAGCACCAGCGCGGCGACGTCGGACGGCTGGATCCGCCCGTGCACGCACTGTGCGGCCATCAGCTCTTCCTCGTCGGCCGGGGTGTACCACCGCGCCTGCCGCGGAGTCGCGACGCTGCCGGGGACGATCGTCGCCACGCGGATGTTGTCACGCCCCAGCTCGCGCGCGAGGCTGCGGGTCAGGCCTTCGATCCCGGCCTTGGCGGTCTGGTAAGTGACCAGGTCGCGCAACCCGAGGTGCCAGGAGATCGAGCCGAAGTTGAGGATCACCCCGCCGCCCGCAGCGCGCATCGCCGGGACCACGGCCTGGCTCATGAAGAACAGGTGGCGGAGGTTGGTCGCGATCCGCTCGTCCCAGTACTCGGGCGTGACGTCCTCGATCGTGTGACGGTCGTCGTTGGCGGCGTTGTTGACCAGCACGTCGACGCCGCCAAGCGCGTCGATCGCGGCCTTCGCGGCGCCTTCGAGCGCGGCAAGGTCGCGCAGGTCGCAGGCGATGAAACGCGTCCCCTTGAGCCGGGCGGCGAGTGCCTCGCCCGAGGGTTCGTCGATGTCGAGGAAGGCGACTTCGGCACCCTGGCCGGCGAATCCCTCGACCAGCGCGGCGCCGATGCCGGTGGCGCCGCCGGTGACGATGACCCGCTTGCCGGCAAGGCTCGGGTACCTCGCCCCCGTCACGCGCCGGCTCCGAGCAGGCCGCGGCGAGCGAGATTGGCCATCAGCGCGCCGATCCCCTCGGTCCAGGGCGGGGCGTCCTTCGACGTGACCACGCGGTTGACCAGCCGTCCGAGCCTGGGGCTGGCGATGGCGACGCGGTCGCCGACCTTGTGAGTGAAACCGCGACCGGGCTCGTCGCGGTCCTGCACCGGGGCGAAGAGCGTGCCGAGGAACAGCACGAAGCCGTCGGGATACTGGTGCTCGCTCAGCGCCTGGCGGACGAGTTCGAGCGGGTCGCGGCTGATCTCGGTCATGTTCGAGGTACCTTCGAGGCGGTAGCCGTCCTCACCCTCGACCTGCAGGGTGACCGTCGCGGAGCGGACGTCGTCGATCGTGAAGCTGTCGTCGAACAGGCGCACCAGCGGGCCCAGCGCACAGGAGGCGTTGTTGTCCTTGGCCTTGCCGAGCAGCAGCGCCGAGCGGCCTTCGAAGTCGCGCAGGTTGACGTCGTTGCCGAGAGTCGCGCCGACCGCCTTGCCGCGCGAGTCCACCAGCAGCGCGATCTCCGGCTCGGGGTTGTTCCAGGTCGAATCCGAGCGCACGCCGATGTCGGCGTCGGCGCCGACGGTCGAGAGCACCGGAGCCTTGGTGAAGACTTCGGCATCGGGGCCGATGGCGACCTCGAGGTACTGCGACCACAGGCCGTCCTCGATCAGCGCGTCCTTGAGCGCCGCGGCAGCGGGCGAGCCCGGCTCGACCGCGCGGATCGAGCCGCCGATGCGCGCCTCGAGCCGTTCGCGGATCGCCGCGGCGGCCGACCAGTCGCCGCGCGCGCGTTCCTCGATCACCCGCTCGATCGCCGAGACGGCAAACGTCACGCCGCAGGCCTTGATGCACTGGAGGTCGACCGGGCTGAGCAGGGAGGCCTTGCCGGGCTCCCACGGACCGAGTGAAGTGCCGCCGGTGCCGCTGAAATCGCCGGCCTCGACGAGCGCCGAAACGGTCGGCGCGACGCGCGACATATCGATGAGCTCGCCGCGCACGAGGAGCACCGGGCTCGGGCCCCCGACGGTCGAGATGCGGCCGAGAAAGGTGCCCGCCGCCCAGTCCTGAGGTAGCGCCGACGCTGCCGCGCCGTTATCCGCTTCCATGGCCCCCTCCGCTCCGCTATTCTTATGATAGCGCTATCATAACAGCACCAGCGGACAGGGGCTGTCAAGTGCCGGGGGCAGCGAAGAATGAGCGATGAGGTGAACGGCAATTCCGGCCTGGTCGTGTGCTTCGGCGAGCTCCTGCTGAGACTGTCGGCGCCGCACGGCGAGGCGCTGCTGCAGGGATCGCGGCTCGGGGCGCACTTCGGCGGGGCGGAAGGCAACGTCGCGGTGGCGCTCGCGCGGCTCGGCCAACCGAGCGCGATGGTCTCGGCGGTGCCCGACGACGCGCTCGGCGACGCGGCCCTGGAGAGCCTGCGCCGGGCGGGCGTCGACGTGAGCCGCGTGCGCCGGGCGCCGGGGAGGCTCGGGCTCTACTTCTACACGCCGGCCGCCGGCGCGAGCGCGGGCTCGGTGATCTACGACCGCGACGGCAGCGTGTTCGCGGCCGTGCGCGACTACGACTGGAGCGCCGCGCTCGAGGGCGCGGCCTGGCTGCACCTGTCGGGGATCATCCCCGCGCTCGGGCCGGGGATGGCCCAGCTGGGCCTCGCGGCGATCGCCGCCGCCCATGAGGCGGGAGTGCGCGTATCGTTCGACGGCAACTACCGCGGCTCGCTGTGGTCGCGCTGGTGCGACGATCCGGGGCCGGTGCTGGCCGACTACCTGCGCGGCGCCGACCTGATGTTCGGCAACCATCGCGACCTGTCGCTGGTGCTCGGCGAGACGTTCGAGGGCGACGAGCCGGCCGCGCGCAAGGCGTTCGAGCGCTTCCCGCGTCTCGCCGCGATCGCCTCGACCTCGCGCGAGATCGTCGCGGCGGACCACCACCGGCTATCGGCGCGGATCGATACCCGCGACGGAGCGTTCGCCGCGCCTGCCGTGGAGGTGACCGGCATCGTCGACCGGATCGGCGCCGGCGACGCCTTCGCGGCCGGCGTGCTGGCGCGGATCGACCGCGGGCCGGCAGAAGCGGTTGCCACGGGTCTCGCACTGGCGGCGCTCAAGCACGGCACCGCCGGCGACCACAGCATGGCCACGCCGCGCGACCTTGCGGCGTTCGAAACGAGCCTTTCGGACGTCAGGCGATGATTTTTCTCGACCGCGGCGGCGTTTTGTTCGATTGTTATTTTGTCTGAGTTATCCGCCACGCGGCAAGCCCGCCGCGTGCCCTTCGAGAGTTGCATGAAGACGATGTCCGATACACCGAAGCTGCGCAGCCGGGCCTGGTTCGACAATCCCGACAACATCGACATGACCTCGCTCTATCTCGAGCGGTACCTGAACTACGGCCTCAGCCTCGAGGAGCTGCGTTCGGGCAAGCCCATCATCGGCATCGCGCAGACGGGATCGGACCTCAGCCCGTGCAACCGGCATCACCTGGTGCTCGCCGAGCGCGTCCGCGAGGGCATCCGCGAGGCTGGCGGCATCGCGATCGAGTTCCCGGTCCACCCGATCCAGGAGACCGGCAAGCGGCCGACCGCGGGGCTCGACCGCAACCTCAGCTATCTCGGCCTCGTCGAAGTGCTCTACGGTTACCCGCTCGACGGCGTGGTGCTGACGATCGGCTGCGACAAGACCACTCCGGCGGCGCTGATGGCAGCGGCGACGGTCAACATCCCGGCGATCGCGCTCTCGGTCGGGCCGATGCTCAACGGCTGGCACAAGGGCGAGCGGACCGGTTCGGGGACGATCATCTGGAAGGCGCGGCAGATGCTGGCCGCCGGGGAGATCGACGACGCCGAGTTCATCCGCCTGGTCGCCTCGTCGGCGCCCTCGACCGGCTACTGCAACACGATGGGAACGGCGAGCACGATGAACTCGCTGGCCGAAGCGCTCGGCATGTCGCTGCCCGGCTCGGCGGCAATCCCGGCGCCGTACCGCGACCGCCAGGAAGTCGCCTGGCGTACCGGCAAGCGGATCGTCGAGATGGTCCACGAGGACCTGAAGCCGTCAGATGTGCTGACCAAGGAGGCGCTTCTCAACGCGATCGCAGTCAACTCGGCGATCGGCGGCTCGACCAACGCCCCGATCCACATCGCCGCGATCGCGCGCCACATCGGCGTCGAGCTGCCGCTCGAGACCTGGCAGACGCACGGCCACAAGATTCCGCTGCTGGTCAACCTGCAGCCGGCCGGCGAATATCTCGGCGAGGACTTCTACCGCGCCGGGGGCGTCCCGGCGGTCGTGGCGCAGCTGATGGGCCAGGGCCTGATCGCCGAGAACGCGCTGACCGTGAACGGCCAGACCATCGGCGAGAACTGCCGCGGCGCCACGATCGAGGACGAGCGGGTGATCCGGCCGTTCGAAGACCCGCTGATGCCCGACGCGGGCTTCCTCGTGCTGCGCGGCAACCTGTTCGACAGCGCGATCATGAAGACCAGCGTGATCTCGCAGGACTTCCGCGAGCGTTACCTGTCCAACCCCGACGACCCCGATGCCTTCGAGGGGCCGGTCGTGGTGTTCGACGGCCCGGAGGACTACCACGCGCGGATCGACGACCCGGAGACCGGGATCACGCCCGACACGCTGCTGGTCATGCGCGGGACCGGGCCGATCGGCTATCCAGGCGGAGCCGAGGTCGTGAACATGCGCCCGCCGGCGCACCTGATCCTCGACGGCGTCCACGAGCTGCCGTGCATCGGCGACGGGCGCCAGTCGGGCACGAGCGGCAGCCCGTCGATCCTCAACGCCTCGCCCGAGGCCGCGGCAGGTGGCGGGCTGGCGCTGCTGAGGAGCGGCGACCGCGTGCGCATCGACTTGCGCAAGGGCCGGGTCGACGTGCTGGTCAGCGACGAGGAGCTGGCGCGCCGCCGGGCGGAGCTCGAGCAGACCGGCGGCTATGCCTTCCCGGCTTCGCAGACCCCGTGGCAGGAGATCCAGCGCTCGGTCGTCGGCCAGCTCGGCGAGGGGATGATCCTCGAGGGGGCGCACGAGTACCAGCGGATCGCGCAAACGCGCGGGCTGCCGCGGGACAATCACTAGGGCACCCTTCCCCCATCGAGGGGAAGGAAGCCTTGCCCGCAAGGCCGCCGTAACCGTCGATCGCTCCTACTCGAGCGTGAGGCCGAGGTCTCCCAGCGCCAGCCGCAGCAGCTCGGTCATCGCCTCGCGCGCGGCGCGGGGATCGCCCGCGGCGATCGCCTCGCAGACGCGCTCGTGGTCGGGCAGCGCGTCGCGCGGCAGCTCGTGCTTTCGCTGCTTGAACTTGGTCGTCCAGCGGACCGCCGCGCCGACCGTGCTGGCGAGCGCCGCGAGCGGCTCGTTGCGCGCGGCGGCGAGAATCGCGCGGTGGAACTGCTGGTCGGCCGCGCGGCCCTCGGCGGTAGCCAGCGTGTGGCGAGCCATGCCGTCGAGCGCCTCGCGCATCCGGGCGACGTCTTCGTCGGTGCGGCGCCGCGCCGCGAACGCGGCAGCGGCCGGCTCGACGACCGCGCGCAGCTCGAACAGGTCGCGGATGAACTGCTCTTCGGGCTCGCCCTCGAACGTCCAGGCGAGCACGTCGGGATCGAGCACGTTCCAGTGGCGGCGAGGCAGGACGCGCGTGCCGGCCTTGGGGCGGCTCTCGACGAGGCCCTTGGCGCCGAGGATGCGGATCGCCTCGCGGTAGGCGGTGCGCGAGATGCCGAGCGCGGCGCTCGCCTCGATCTCGCCGCCGAGCACTTCGCCGGGCTTGCGCTTGCCGCTGACGATCTCGATCCCGAGGTCGCGGGCGATCGTCCCGTGGATGCGGCGCGAGGGGTCCGGCCGGTCGGTCACGCGGGAGAGGCCTCGCGGTTGCCGTCGATCCGCCGCGCAACGCCCCACGGATTACTGTCCGCGAGCGCTTCGGGGAGCAGCGCCGCCGGCATGTTCTGGAAGCACACCGGGCGCAGGAAGCGCATGATCGCGAGCGTGCCGACCGAGGTCGTGCGGCTGTCGCTGGTCGCCGGGAACGGCCCGCCGTGAACCATCGCCGGGCTGACCTCGACGCCGGTCGGCCAGCCGTTGGCGAGCACGCGGCCCGCGCGGCCGGCCATCACCGGCACCAGCTTCGCGGCGTCGGCCTCGTCGGCCGGGTCGAGGTGGAGCGTCGCGGTCAGCTGCCCCTCGAGCGAGGCGAGGACGCGAACGATCTCGTCGAGATCGCGGCAACGGATCACGAGCGAGGATGAGCCGAACACCTCGTGGCCGAGTGCGCGGTCGGCAAGGAAGCTGGCGGCGTCGGTCTCGAACAGCGCGCCGGTGCCCTGGTTGAGCCCCTCTCCGACGCAGCCGCGCGCGACGGTGCGGACCGCCTCATGGCCCTCGAGCGCCTTGACCCCGCGCTCGTAGTTGGCGTGGATCCCGGGGCTCAGCATGACCGCGCCCGGCGCCGCCGCGAGCGCCTCGGCCGCGGCGGCGACAAACCGGTCGAGCGCCGGGGAATCGATGGCCAGGACGAGTCCCGGGTTGGTACAGAACTGCCCCGCCCCCATCGTCAGCGACTGGACGAACGCGGGTCCGAGCGCCTCGGCCCTCGCCTCGAGCGCGGCCGGCATCAGTACCACCGGGTTGACGCTCGACATCTCGGCATAGACCGGAATCGGCTCCGGCCGCTCTCTGGCGATCCGGACCAGCGCGAGGCCACCGGCGCGCGAGCCGGTGAAGCCGACCGCCTTGATCCGCGGGTCGCTCACCAGTGCCCCGCCGAGCTCGTTGGTCTCGCCGGGCAGGTAGGAGACCGTCCCTTCGGGCATGCCGCTCTCGCGCACCGCGGCGATCAGCGCGCGGGCGACCAGCTCGCCAGTCCCGGGGTGCGAGGGGTGGCCCTTGACGACGACCGGACATCCGGCAGCGAGCGCCGAGGCGGTGTCGCCGCCGGCGACCGAGAACGCGAGCGGGAAGTTCGAGGCGCCGAACACCGCGACCGGGCCGAGCGGGATGTTGACGCGGCGCAGGTCGGGCCGCGGCAGCGGCTGGCGGTCGGGCAGCGCGGGGTCGATGGTCGCGTCGAGCCAGTCGCCCTGGCGCACGACCTGCGCGAACAGCCGCAGCTGGCCGACGGTGCGCCCGCGTTCGCCTTCGAGTCGCGCGCGCGGCAGGCCGGTCTCGGCCATCGCGCGCTCGATCAACTCGTCGCCGATCGCGAGGATCGCCTCGGCGCAGGCCTCGAGGAAGGCGGCGCGGCGCGCGGGATCCGTGCCCGCGTAAGCAGGAAACGCCGCGGCCGCGAGCGCCGCCGCCTGCTCGACCGCATCGGGACCGGCCGAGGAGAAGCTCGGTTCGAGCGTTTCGCCCGTCGCCGGGTTCACGGCAGTGAAACGCTTGTCGCTTTGCAGGTCCTGAAAACCGACGAGGATGGCGCCATCGATCACGATAAGTCCTTTCAAAATAACTCAGACATAATAGGATCGCGGCGGTTGAGGTGCAATCGGAGAGCAGCATGGCCGGAGTTCGTCGAAGGGGGAAGAGGCTGTCGGCCCTCCTTGCCGTGATCGGGTTCGCTTCCGTGGTCGCAGCACCCGCTGCACAAGCCGGCGAGGCGCGGTTCGACTGGTTCGAGTACCGCGGCATCGATGGCGAGCCGGTCGGTCCCGGCGAATACCGCAACCCGGTGCTCGCCGGGTTCTATCCCGACCCGAGCACGGTCCGTATCGGAGACGACTTCTATCTCGTGACCTCGACCTTTGGCTGGTTCCCGGGCATCCCGGTGTTCCACAGCCGCGACCTCGTCAACTGGCGACAGATCGGCAACGCGATCGACCGGCCGGGCATGCTCGACTTCACGGGACTGACGCTCTCGCGCGGGGTCTTCGCCCCGGCGATCGAATACCACGAGGGCACGTTCTACATCCTCAACACCTGCGTCGACTGCGGCGGCAACTTCGTGATCACGGCGAAGGACCCGGCCGGGCCGTGGTCGGACCCCGTTTGGCTGCCGACGGTCGAGGGCATCGATCCGTCGATCTTCTTCGACGACGACGGCAGCGCGTGGATCATCAACAACCGTGCGCCCGAGGGGCCGCCGCTCTACGACGGCCACCGCGCGCTGTGGATCGAGCGGTTCGACCCGGTCGGGATGAAGATGCTCGGCAATCCGAAGATGATCGTCGACGGCGGCGTCGACCTCTCGCAGAAGCCGGTGTGGATCGAGGGGCCGCACATCTACAAGCGGAACGGCAAGTACTACCTGAGCGCGGCCGAGGGCGGCACGAGCGTCAACCACAGCCAGGTCGTGTTTCGCGCCGACCGGGTCGACGGGCCCTACACGCCCGCGCCGCCGGAGGTGAACCCGATCCTGACCCAGCGCGACCTGCCCGCCGACCGGCCCGACCCGGTAAGCGCGGCCGGCCACGCCGACATCGTCGAGCTGCCCGGCGGCGGGTTTGCCGCGACGTTCCTTGCCACGCGTCCGTATGACTACGACAACGATTACTACAACATCGGCCGCGAGACCTTCATGCTGCCGGTCGACTGGAGCGGCGAGTGGCCGGTAATCCTCGGCAAGGGGCTGCCGATCCCTCTGGTCAACGCCGCCCCGCTACCCTTGCAGCCCGGGACGCCGCCGATGACCGGCACGCTTGCGGTGCGCGAGGAGTTCGACGGCGCGCGGCTCGGCTTCGAGTGGATGACGATGCGCGCGGCGCCCTATGCGCTGGCCGACGGCGCGCTGGTGCTGGAGCCGGGCCACGATGGCCTGGGAGATCTCGGCAAGCCGGCGTTCGTCGCACGGCGACAGCAGCACAACGACGCGGTGGTCGAGACCGAACTGCGCTTCGATCCGGCGGAAGGCGAGATGGCCGGGCTGGCCGCAGTGCAGAATGACGACTTCTTCCTGACGCTCGCGGTGGTGCGCGAGGACGGCCGCACGCTGGTACGCGTGGCGCGACGCGCGGGGCGCGAGGAGCCGCGGACCGGGATGACGGTGGCCGAAGCGCCGGTCGAGCTCGCCGGGCCGGTACGGCTGCGCATGACGATCGACCGGGGGCGCTACGACTTCGCCTATTCGACCGGCGGCGAGTGGCGGACGCTGGCTTCACGCGTCGATGCGACGCACCTGAGCACGCGAATCGCCGACGGGTTCGTCGGCACCATGATCGGTCCGTTCGCGCAGGGGCCCCGCGAGAACTGAGCCAAGCTCAGCCCTCCCCTTTGAGGGGACGATCGGGTGGGGGATGCTCGGCACCGTGCCGACGCGCGGCTGCGCCGCGCTCCCCCTCCCCCTCCCCCTACCCCCTCCCCGCCGGGGAGGGGGATTTCATGCGAAAGCTGCTCTAGATGAACCGATTGATCAGGTTCTCGATCCGCTCCTGGCGGCCCGAGCGCGGCTTGGGGTTGATCGCCTCAGCCTCGGCGAGATCGGCGATGCCGGCAAGGTCGAGGTTGGCGATCTTCCGGGCGAACTCGCCGTCCCAGCCGGCGTAGCGCTCGGCCCTGATCGCATCGAGCCGGCCGTCCTCGATCAGCGCCACCGCGGTCAGCAGCGCGCGGGCGATCACGTCGATGCCGCCGATGTGGCCGTAGAACAGGTCGACCGGGTCGATCGACTGGCGGCGGACCTTGGAGTCGAAGTTGAAGCCTCCGGTGGTGAAGCCACCGACGCGCAGCACCTCGATCATCGCGACTGTCAGTTCCTCGACCGAGTTCGGGAATTGGTCGGTGTCCCAGCCGTTCTGGTGATCGCCGCGGTTGGCGTCGATCGAACCGAAGATGCCGAGCGCGGCGGCAGTCGCCAGCTCGTGCTCGAAGGTGTGGCCGGCGAGCGTCGCGTGATTGGCCTCGATGTTGACCTTGACCTCGTTCTCGAGCCCGTAGCGCTTGAGGAAACCGTACACCGTGGCGGTGTCGAAGTCGTACTGGTGCTTGGTCGGCTCGTGCGGCTTGGGCTCGATCAGGATCGTGCCGGTGAAGCCGATCTTGTGCTTGTGCTCGACAACGAGGTTGAGGAAGCGGCCGAAGTTGTCGAGCTCGCGCGTGAGATCGGTGTTGTGCAGCGTGTCGTAGCCTTCGCGGCCGCCCCACAGCACGTAATTGGCGCCACCGAGGCGGTGGGTGGCCTCGAGCACGTCGCGCACCTGCATCGCCGCCCAGGCGAAGACTTCGGGGTCCGGGCTCGTCGCCGCGCCGCCCGCGTAGCGGGGATGGCTGAACAGGTTGGCGGTGCCCCACAGCAGCCTGCGGCCGGTCTCGCCCTGCAACGCCTCGAGGTGGTCGACTGCCTCGGCGAGGTTGCGGCGATGCTCGGCGACCGAATGCGCCTCGCCCATCACGTCGACGTCGTGGAAGCAGTAGAACGGCACGTCGAGCCGGGTGAAGAAGTCGAACGCGGCCTCGCGCTTGGCGCGCGCGGCGGCGTTATCGTTGGCGCCGGCGTGCCACGGGCGCTCGAAGGTGCCCGCGCCGAAGATGTCGCTGCCCGGCCAGCAGAACGTGTGCCAGAAGCACACCGCGAAGCGCAGGTGGTCCTCCATGCGCTTGCCGGCGACGACGCGGTCCTTGTCGTACCAGCGATAGGCGAGCTCGTTGTCGGTGTCGGGCCCCTCGTAGCGGATCGGGGCGATATCGGCGAAATAGGAACTGGACATCATACGCTCCTGGCGTGGGACTTCGGGGTGACACGCGGGTAGGCCGCGCGGAACTGTTCGATCTTGGGCGCAAGCCGCGCGGCGAGCTCGGCGTCGGGCGCGATGCGGTGCGAGACGGGCGGGGACTCGCAGACTTCGGCGGGGCTGCCGCCGTCGACCGCGATCTGTGCGAGCCGGGCGGCGCCGAGCGCGGGGCCGACTTCGCCGCCGCGCAGGTATACCAGTTCGACGCCGAGCGTGGCAGCGATCGTTTCGCCCCAGTAGCGCGAGCGCGCGCCGCCGCCGATGACCGACAGCTGCGAGACCTCGGTACCCGCCGAGCGCAGCGCATCGAGCCCGTCGCCGAGCGCGAAGGCGACGCCTTCGAGCACGGCCTGGGCGAGCCGCTCGGGCGTGGTTTCGTAGTCGAGGTTGAGGAACGCGCCGCGCACCTGCGGGTCGTTGTGCGGGGTACGCTCGCCCGAGAGATAGGGGAGGAAGATCTCCGGGCCGCTGGCCGGGCCGGCGGCCTCTGCGCGGGCGAACAGGTCGGCGGCGCCGGCAGCACCGGTCAGCTTCGCGGCGAAGTCGATACACGAGGCGGCCGAGAGGTGGACCGCCATCTGGTGCCAGAGGCCGGGCAGGCAATGGCAGAATGCGTGCACGGTGCGTTCGGGGTTCGGGCGCAGTTCGCCGGTGGCGACGAAGATCACACCCGAAGTGCCGAGCGAGAGCAGCGCGTCGCCGTCGCGGACCACGCCGATGCCGGCGGCACCCGCGGCGTTGTCGCCGCCGCCGCCGACCACGGGGACCTCGCCCATGCCCCAGAGCTCGGCGACCTCGGCGCGGAGCCTGCCGGTGAGATCGGTGCCTTCGACCGCGCGCGGCATGTGTTCGCGGGCGAGGCCGGTCGCCGCGAGCAGCGCGTCGCTCCAGTCGCGCCGGCCGACGTCGAGCCACAGGGTGCCGGCCGCATCCGACATGTCGGACGCCTTCTCGCCGGTCATCAGGAAGCGGACGTAGTCCTTGGGCAGCAGGACCGTGCGGGTGGCCGCGAACACTTCGGGCTCGTGGTGCGCGACCCACAGCAGCTTGGGCGCGGTGAAGCCGGGCATGGCGATGTTCGCGGCGATCCGTCGCAAGTCGGGCTCGGCGGCCTCCATCTCCTCGCACTCGGCGAAGGCGCGGCCGTCGTTCCACAGGATCGCGGGGCGCAGCGGCTTGTCGTCGGCGCTGAGCAGCGTCGCACCGTGCATCTGGCCGGCGACACCGACCCCGCGCACCGCGCGGCGGATGGCAGCGGGGATCGCCTGGACCGCGGCGGTGGTCGCGTCCCACCAGGCCTCGGGGTCCTGCTCGGACCACAGCGGCTGCGGCCGCTGGACCGTCAGCGCGGCGAGCCCCTGCGCAGCGACGGCGCCGTGCTCGTCGAGCACGACCGCCTTGACCCCCGAAGTGCCGATATCGATGCCTAGGAACACTTCGAGGGCCCTCCCGCGGCCCGCGCGGAGATCAGTCGCCGAAGAACGGGTCGACGGTCTGGATCGTGCCGTCGTCGTTGAACGTGAGCTCGGTCACCTTGACGTTGCGCAGGTGGTTTTTCCCGCTGAGCTGGGTGTCGTGGTAGAACAGCCAGGTCTTGCCGTTCCAGTCGACGATCGAGTGATGATTGGTCCACCCCTGGACCGGCTGCAGGACGTTGCCGCGATAGGTGAACGGCCCGTAGGGATTGTCGCCGGTGGCGTAAGCGATGAAGTGCGTGTCGCCGGTCGAGTAGGTGAAATAGTAGGTGTCGCCGCGCTTGTACATCCACGCGGCCTCGAAGAAGCGCCGGTCGTGGTCGCCGCCGAGGATCGGGTTGCCGTTCTCGTCGAGGATCTGCACGTCGCGCGGAGTCTCGGCGAAGCTCTTCATGTCGGGCGCCATGCGGGCGACCTTGGCGCTCAGCGCCGGCTTGTCGTCCTGCTTGAGGTCGGTAGCGCCGATCGAGGGATCGTGCCGGCCGCTCGCCCAGTGCTGCAGCTGGCCGCCCCAGATGCCGCCGAAGTACATGTAGAACTGCCCGTCGGTGTCCTCGAACACGTTCGGGTCCATCGAGAAGCTGCCCGGGATCGGCTCGGGCTCGGCCTTGAAGGGACCGGTCGGCGAATCGCTCGTGGCGACGCCAATGCGGAACACGCCGTCCTTATCCTTGGCCGGGAAGTACAGGTAGTAGGTCCCGTCCTTGCGCGCCGCGTCGGGGGCCCACATCTGCTTGTCGGCCCACGGCACGTCCTTGATGTCGAGCGCGACCGGATGGACCGTGACCGGCCCGTCGATCGAATCCATCGACAGCACCCGATAGTCGCGCATCGCGTACTGGCTGCCGAGGTCGTCGTCGGGAATGCCCGCGTCGATGTCGTGCGAGGGATAGATGTACAGCTTGCCGTCCCACACGTGCGCCGAGGGATCGGCGGTGTAGATCTCCGACACGAGGGGCTGCGACAGGAAGTTCGCGTCTCCGTCGGCGCTCGCTTCGTTGGCCGCGGGCGAACAGGCGGCCACGCCGGCCAACGCCAGTAGCAGGATGGCGCGATGCTTCATTGCTGACTCTCCCTCCGTGGCGACGCTTGCCGCGCCTTATGCCCAGTGAGTTAGCGCTACCATTGACGGGCCGCAAGACCAATCTGGCCCTTTGCGGTCACTTCGCGAAGCGGCGGGGCGGAAGCTCGATCTCCACCGCGGGTCCGTCGGCGAGCGCGTCCTTCGCCAGCACGAACCGGTAGCGGCCCGGCGCGACGAGCCAGCCGCCGTCCTGCCACTCGGCAATCGTGCGCCATTCGAGCGGGACGGTGACCTCGCGCGTCTCGGCCGGGGCCAGCGGGACCTTGGCGAAGCCCGCAAGGCGGCGCAGCGGCCGGCCGGCGGCCCCGGCGAGGTAGACCTGCGGCACGTCGGCCCCCTCGCGCGGGCCGATGTTGCGCACTGTGAAACGGGCGACGAGGCGCTCGTCCTCGAGCGCGACGGTCAGGCCCTCGTGCGCGAAGCTCGTGTAGGACAGACCGTGCCCGAACGGGAACAGCGGCGCCTTCCCCTCACGCGCGTACCAGCGGTAGCCGAGGTCCGAGCCCTCGATGTCGTAGTTCACGTCGAGCGTCTGCCCCGGCGCGCCGGCGCCGGTGAAGTTGGGCTCCACCCTGTCCAATCCGTCGAGCACGGGCCGAGGCAGCTGGGCTTCGGACTGCGGGAACGTCACCGGCAGCCGGCCGGAGGGATTGACCTTGCCGAACAGCACTTCGGCGATCGCCTCACCTCCTCGCGCGCCGGGGTACCAGGCCTCGACGATGGCCCCGACCTTGTCCTTCCACGGCATCAGGACCGGGCCGCCGGTCTCGAGCACAACGATCGTGTTCGGGTTGGCCGCGGCGACGGCCTCGATCAGCGCGTCCTGCCCGTGCGGCAGCGTGAGGTCGGGGAGGTCGAAGCCTTCGGTCTGGTACTGCGTGGCAAAGACGATTGCGACGTCGGCCTGGCTTGCGGCGAGGGCCGCCTCGCTCGGGTAGCGTCCGTCGCGGTAGCGCACGGCGGCGCCGGGCGCAGCCGCGCGGATCGCCGCTAGCGGGGAAGAGCGGTTGTAGTCCTGGTCGAGCATGGCGGCGAACGCGGCGGTCCCGTCGCGCAACAGCGGCACCGTGACCGAGGGACCATCGTCGCCGAGCACTTTCGACGAGCCACCGCCGACCGGGGTCCCGGCGTCGGCGTAGCCGCCGATCACGGCGATGTTCGTCACCCCCGAGCCGAGCGGCAGAATGCCGTCGCGGTTGGTCATCAGTACGATTCCCTCGCGCGCCACCTCGAGCGCGACTTCGGCATGGGTTTCGGCGTCGAAGGTCCCCATCGCCGGCGGATGGGCGTCGAGACCGTTGTCGTAGATGGCCCACAGCACGCGCCGCGCCATCTCGCGCAGCCGTTCGGCATAGGCCGCGTCGCCCGCGGCGAGCGCCTTGAGCGGTTCGCCGAAGAACGGCAGCGGGTCGATCGCCGAACCCGACTGCTGGTCGAGCCCCGCGAGCGCGTAGTCGAGAGCGTCGACCGCGCCCCAGTCGCTCATCACGAACCCCCGGTAGCCCCAGTCGCGCCGCAGCACGTCGGTCAGCAGGAAGCGGTTGCCGCAGCTCTGCGCGCCGTTCGTGGCGTTGTAGGCGCACATGATCGCGCCGGGATTGCCCTGCTCGATCGCGATCTCGAACGCCAGCAGGTCGCTCTCGCGCAGCGCGTCCTCGGCGATCACCGCGTTCATGAACGCGCGCCCGGTTTCCTGCGGGTTGATCGCGAAATGCTTGAGCGTCGAGATCACGTGGTTCGACTGGATGCCGCGCACCGCGGCGCCGCCGAGCAGACCCGCGTGCAGCGGATCCTCGCCGAAGTATTCGAAGGTGCGCCCGCTGCGCGGGTCGCGCATCAGGTTGATCCCGCCCGCGAGCATCACGTTGAAGCCCTTGGCGCGCGCCTCGGCGCCGATCATCCGCCCGCCGCGCTCGATCAGCGCGGGGTTGAACGTCGCGCCCTGGGCCACGCCCGAAGGGAGCTGCGTGCCGCCGTTGCCGCGCGCACCGCCGATCCAGGTCACGCCGAGGCTGGCGTCGGTTTCGTAGAGCGCCGGCACGCCGAGCCGCGGCACGCCGGCGACATAGCCCGCGCCGGGACGCGCCTCGGGCGGCGGCGGGTCGCGGCCGGGGATGGTGGAGGCGGTGTAGCCGAGCGTGAGCGCGACGCGCTCGTCGTCGGTCATCTGCGCCTCGGTCGCCTCGGCGCGGGCCAAGGCATCGTCCTGCGCCCGGGCCAGCCCCCATGTGCTGGCGCCGAGCAGCGCTACAGCCAGGATCCGACCGATCATCCTCGCCTGCACCCGATCCTCCCCTGCTCGCTTGCCTTTTGCGGCAATTGGAGACAACGTTGTCTCAACTCTGCGGCGGGGGACTGGGCTTGTCAAATGACGGCTGACGAGGAGCTTCGCGAAACTGCCGGCGCGGCGCGACGGCCGACGATCAAGGACGTCGCCGCGCGGGCGGGGGTCTCGTTCAAGACCGTCAGCCGGGTGATGAACGGCGACCGCCGGGTCAATGCCGCGATGCGCGAAGCGGTCGAGGCGGCGATGACCGACCTCGCCTACCACCCGCACCGCGCCGCGCGGGCGCTCAGGACCAGCCGGACTTACGCGATCGCGCTGCTCGCCGGGAGTCGCGAAGACCCCGTGCCAGGCGGGCGCGCGCATGTGCCGGAGTACATCGGCGAAGTGATCGCCGGCTGCACCCAGGCCTGCCGGCCCGCGGGCTTCCACCTCGTGCTCGAAATGCTGAGCTACGGCGATCGTCGCCGGGCCGCTGCCGTGGCCGGGGCGCTGCTGGACGACCTTTCGCCGGATGGTGTGGTGCTGGTCCCGCCGCTGTGCGACCTCGGCTGGCTGCTCGACCTACTCGACCGCCGCGGCACCGCCTACGTCCGGCTGATGCCCGGCGCCGATCCGGGGCGAGGCACCTGCCTCGCGGTCGACGACTTCGCCGCCGCGCGGTCGCTGACCGAACGCCTGCTCGCCGACGGGCACCGCCGGCTGGCGTTCGTTGCCGGGCTGCCCGATCACCTCGCCGCGGCCGAACGCCGCCGCGGGTTCGAAGCGGCGATCGCCGGGTGTCCCGATGCCAGCGCGGCGATCGGTCAGGGCGACTTCTTCGCCGCCTCAGGAGAACGCGAGGCCGCCCGGCTGCTGCAGCGCCCCGGGCGGCCGACCGCGCTGTTCGCGGCGAACGACTCGATGGCCGCCGGTGCTCTGCGCGCTGCGGCCAGGCTCGGACTGTCTGTGCCGGGCGACCTTGCCGTGGCCGGGTTCGACGATTCCTCGCTCGCGGGACTGACCACGCCGTCGCTGACCTCGGTCCGCCAGCCGACCGCCGAGCTCGCCCGGCGCGCGGCGGCGATGCTGGTCGCGGCGGCAAGCGCCGGCGAGCGCCCGGCCCGCGGCATCGAACGGCTTACGTGCACGATCGTCGAGCGCGAAAGCACGCGCCGGCTTCAGGGGAGAGATGCATGACCAGAATTGCTCGCCTTGCCGCCCTTGCCGCGGCCGCCCTCGCTCTCGGCGCGGTGCCGCTTCCGGTATCCGCCCAGCCTGCGCCCGCCGCACAGCCGGAAAGCTGCCTGCCACAGGGGTTCTTCACCGCGCCGGCGCCCTACAAATCGGTCGAGCAGCTGCCCGACGGCCGCGTCACCTTCCGCCTCTGCGCGCCCGAGGCGCACGAGGTGCGCGTGACGAGCAACGACATCGACGAGGCGATCCCGACGGGCTTCCAGCCGGGCACCACCCGCGGCCTGGTCATGACGAAGGATGCGACCGGGCTGTGGACCGCGACGACCGCTGTCCCGGTCCCGCCCGACACCTACCGTTTCAACTTCCAGGTCGACGGCGTGCGCGTGCCCGATCCGCAGGGGACCGCGTTCAGCCACGAGCGCGTCGGCACCAACTCGACCTTCGAGCCTGTGGGGCCGGAAGGCGAATTCCAGACCTGGAGGAAGGAGGTGCCGCACGGCGCGGTCTCAAAGATCGAGTACTGGTCGGAATCGCTCGGGCACAAGCGCGCAGCGATGGTCTACACCCCGCCCGGCTACATGAACAACGCCGAGCGCTATCCGGTGCTCTATCTCGTGCACGGCGCGGGCGACAGCTACGACAGCTGGACCAGTGTCGGCCATGCCCACCTGATCCTCGACAACCTGATCGCCGAGGGCAAGGCGCGGCCGATGATCGTGGTCATGCCGTTCGGCCACACGCCCGACCGGCCCGGCAGCAACATGCTCGCCAACACCGACTTCGGCGACGACCTGATCAAGGACCTGATCCCCTACATCGACGCGAACTTCCGCACTCTCGCCGACCAGGAGAACCGGGCGATGGCCGGGCTCAGCATGGGCGGTTCGCACACTATCCGCTTCGGCCTGACCCACCCCGAGCTGTTCGACCATATCGGGATCTTCTCGATGGGCCTCGGGATGCAGGGGCAGGCCGAGGTCACCGCCTACGAGGCCGCCAACGACGCGGCGCTCCGGAAGGCCGCGCAGGACCTCGACCTCGTCTACTACGCGATGGGCAAGGACGACTTCCTCTACGGCACCGTCGCGCCGACCCGGGCAATGCTCGACAAGTACGACATCGCCCACGTCTACAACGAGAGCGAGGGCGGCCACACCTGGATCAACTGGCGCCGCTACCTCGCCGACTTCGCGCCGCGGCTGTTCCGCTAGGCCGGTCCGGGCTCCGTCCACACCAGCCTGGGCCGCCGCGCGGCGAGAGTCTCGTCGAGCCGCCGGCGCGGCGCCTCGACCGGCGCGGCCTTGAGCGAGAGATCGCCGGCGCGGGCACGCTCGGCGATGCGGCGCAGCGCGCCGATGAACTGGTCGAGCGCGGCCTTGCTCTCGGTTTCGGTCGGCTCGACCAGCATCGCGCCGTGGACCACCAGCGGGAAGTACACGGTCATCGGGTGGAAACCTTCGTCGATCAGCGCCTTGGCGACGTCGAGCGTCGAGAAGCCTTCGGCGAAGCCCTTGTCGCTGAACAGCGCCTCGTGCATGCACGGCCCCGCCGCCGCGAACGGCGCGTCGAGCACGTCCTCCAGACTGCGCAGCACGTAGTTGGCGTTGAGCACCGCGTCTCCCGAGACCTGCCGCAGCCCGTCGGCGCCGTGGCTGAGGATATAGGCAAGCGCGCGGGTGAACATGCCCATCTGCCCGTGGAATGCGGTCATCCGGCCGAAGCTGTCGCTGTGGCGGTGGGCGACCGTCTCCTCCTCGACCAGCCGGTAGGTGCCCTCGGCGGTCTTCTCGACGAACGGCAGCGGGGCGAACGGCGCGAGCGCCTCGGAGAACACCACCGGCCCCGCCCCCGGACCGCCGCCGCCGTGCGGGGTGGAGAAGGTCTTGTGCAGGTTGATGTGCATCGCATCGATGCCCAGGTCGCCGGGCCGCACGCGGCCGACGATCGCGTTGAAGTTGGCGCCGTCACAGTAGACGAATCCGCCCGCGGCGTGGACCGCGTCGGAGATCGCCTTCATGTCGCGCTCGAACAGGCCGCAGGTGTTGGGGTTGGTGATCATCACCCCGGCGACGTCTGGGCCGAGGCGGGCCTCGAGCGCGGCGAGGTCCACGCGGCCTTCCGCCGTCGCCGGGATCGCCTCGACCGAATAGCCGGCAAAGGCCGCAGTCGCCGGGTTGGTGCCGTGCGCGCTCTCGGGAACGAGGATCGTCTTGCGGTGGCCCTCGCCTTTCGCCTCGAGCGCGGCGCGGATCGCCAGCACGCCGCACAGCTCGCCGTGTGCGCCGGCCTTGGGGCTCATCGCCACCGAGTGCATGCCGGTCAGGGTGACCAGCCAGTGGCCGAGCTCGTGGATCACCGCGAGCGCGCCCTGCACGGTGTCGATCGGCGCGAGCGGGTGGAGGTCGGCGAAGCCCGGCAGGCGCGCGATCTTCTCGTTCAGGCGCGGGTTGTGCTTCATCGTGCACGAGCCGAGCGGGAAGAGCCCGAGGTCGATCGCGTAGTTCTGCCGCGAGAGGCGCGTGTAATGGCGCACGGCTTCGGGTTCCGAGAGGCCGGGGAGACCGATCGGTACAGCGCGATGCAGGCCGCCGAGGCGATCCGTTGGCCCTCTCCTTTTCAGGGGAGAGGATTGGGAGAGGGGGTTATCGGAAGCCCTCAAGGCTCCGTCCTGTTCCCCCCCCACCCCTCCCCTGAAGGGGAGGGGGGAGAAATCGACGCCCGTTGTCTCGGTCGTACCGATCTCGAAGATCAGCGGCTCTTCGAGCATCAGTGCGCGGTTGCCGGTGTAGGTGAGGGTGCTGCCGGCCTCGACCTTGGGCGCATCGGGGCGCCAGCCGCCCGGGTTGACGGTCATGCCAGCACCTCCTCGAGAGCGGACGCATAGGCCTCGATGTCCTCCGCCGTGACCGTCTCGGTCACCGCCACCACCAGCCCGTTCTCGCGGCCGTCGCCGTCCGGATAGAGCCGCCCGAGCGAGACGCCGGCGAGCACGCCGCGGTCGGCGAGCGCGCGCACGAGGGGACGAGTCTCGCGCGGCAGGCGCAGGGTGAACTCGTTGAAGAAGGTCGGCGTGACCAACTCGACGCCGGGTACCCGCGACAGGCGTTCGGCGGCGGCGCAGGCCAGGGCGTGGTTGAGCCCGGCCAGCTGCCGCAGGCCCTTCTCGCCGAGCAGCGTAAGGTGGATCGAGAAGGCCAGCGCGCAGAGGCCCGAGTTGGTGCAGATGTTGCTCGTCGCCTTCTCGCGCCGGATGTGCTGCTCGCGCGTCGACAGCGTGAGGACGAAGCCGCGCTTGCCCTCGGCGTCGACCGTCTCGCCGCACAGCCGTCCGGGCATCTGCCGGACGAACTTCTCGCGGGTGGCGAACAGGCCGAGGTAGGGGCCGCCGAACTGCAGCCCGACACCGAGGGACTGTCCCTCCCCTACCACGATGTCGGCGCCCATCTCGCCCGGCGAGCGGATCGCGCCGAGCGCGACGGGCTCGGTCACCACGGCGACGAACAGTGCCCCCCTGGCATGCGCGGCTTCGGCCAGCGGCGCGAGGTCGGCGATGCGGCCAAGGATGTCGGGATACTGGACGACGACGCAGCTGGTCTCGTCGTCGATCGCAGCGGCGAGCGCTTCGATGTCGGTCTCGACCGAGAGCACGGGCGGCGTGTAGGCAACCTCGTCCTCGGTGAAGCCGGCCATGGTCCGCACCACCGAAACGTAGTGCGGATGAAGGCCGTTCGAGAGCAGCGCCTTCCTCCGCCGGGTGACGCGGCGAGCCATCGTCACTGCCTCCCAGCACGCGGTCGAGCCGTCGTACATCGAGGCATTGGCGACCTCGCAGCCGTAGAGCCGCGCGACCTGGGTCTGGAACTCGAACAGCATCTGCAGCGTGCCCTGGGCGATCTCGGGCTGGTACGGCGTGTACGAGGTCAGGAACTCGCCGCGCTGGATCAGGTGGTCGACGCTCGCCGGGATGTGGTGGCGGTAGGCCCCCGCGCCGAGAAAGAACGGCACGCTGCCGGCGGCGAGGTTCTTCGAGGCGAGCGCGGTCATGTGCCGCTCGACCGCCATCTCGCTCGCGTGGTTCGGCAGGCCCTCGACCGGACCGGCAAGGCGGGCCTCTTCGGGCACGTCGGCGAACAGCGCGTCGATCGACGGGGCGCCGACGACCTCGAGCATCGCCGCGCGGTCGGTGTCGGTCAGAGGAAGATAGCGCATCAGCGATCGTGTCCTTCGAAAACTCTGCGGGCGCGTCCTGCACCCCTATGTTCCGTCAGCCCGAACGTGTTTCGGGATGACGGGGATCGGGGGCAAACTGGCACTGTCTCGTCCGGTCACCCCTGCGAGGCCGCGAAATCGCGGTAGGCGGGCTCGTCCATCAGGCCGTCGAGTTCGGTCGGGTCGGACAGGGTCAGCCTGAAGAACCAGCCCTCGCCCTCGGCAGCCGAGTTGACCAGCGCCGGGTTGTCCTCGATCGCGGTATTTCCCTCGGTGACGGTGCCGCTGACCGGCGCGTAGACGTCGCTCGCGGCCTTGACCGATTCGACCACCGCGGCCTCCTGGCCCTTGCGCAGCACGGTGCCGGGCTTCGGGACTTCGACAAAGACGATGTCGCCCAGCTGCGACTGCGCGTGATCGGTGATGCCGATCGTGGCGCTGTCGCCGTCGACCTCGATCCATTCGTGCTCCTCGGTGAAAAAGCGGGTCATCGGTAGCTCCTCAGCGGTGATAGCGGTGGGGGACGAACGGCAGTGGCACGACCCTGGCTTCGAGCATGCGGCCGCGGACTTCGATCGCGAGCAAGGTGCCGGGCCGGGCGTGCGCGCTGTCAACGTAAGCCATGGCGATCGGGTGCCCGAGCGTGGGGGAGAAGCCGCCCGAAGTGACGCGGCCGACCTCCGCCTCGCCATTCAGGACCGGCGCGCCTTCGCGGGCGGGCAGGCGGCCGTCGAGCGACAGGCCGACGCGGCGGCGCGCGGGGCCTTCGGCAAGCAGCGCGGCGATGCGCGCGTGGCCGGGGAAGCCGCCCTGCTCGCGGCGGCGACTGGCTATCGACCAGGCGAGTCCCGCAGTGCCGGGGTCGGTCTCGCGGGAGAGGTCGTGGCCGTAGAGCGGCAGGCCCGCCTCGAGCCTGAGCGAATCCCGCGCGCCGAGCCCGGCGGGCTTCACCTCGGGCTCGGCGCAGAGCAGGTCGGCGACCCGTTCGGCGTCGGTCGCTGCGAAGGAAAGCTCGAACCCGTCCTCGCCGGTATAGCCGGTGCGGCTGACCCAGGCCGCGGTCCCGGCGATCTCGAACCGGCCACCTCTCATGAAGGTGAGCGCCGACAGCGGCCACTGGCCGGTCGCGTACCGCTCGAGCACCGCGAAAGCCGCGGGGCCCTGGAGCGCGAGCAGCGCGCGATCCTCGAGGAGTTCCAGCGTGACCCCGCCCGGCAAGCGCTCGCGCATCCAGTCCACATCGCCGCGCTTGGTGGCGCCGTTGACGACGAGGTAGAACCCCTGCCGCCAGCGCGAAACGATCAGGTCGTCGATGATCCCGCCGTTGTCGTCGAGCAGCAGCGAATAGCGCAGCGCCCCGTGCTCGAGCGTGGCGAGGTCGATCGGGAGCAACGCTTCGAGCGCGGCCTCGGCGCCCTCGCCGGAGACGAAGAGCTGCCCCATGTGCGAGACGTCGAACAGAGCTGCACGAGAGCGGGTCCATTCGTGCTCGGCGACGATGCCCTCGAACTGTACGGGCATCGCATAGCCGGCGAACGGCACCATGCGCCCGCCGCGGGCGCGGTGCCAGGCGTCGAGCGGCAACAGCTGGAGATCCTCGTCGCTCATCGCGGCATTCCCCGACATGGCCGGCGATGCCCGCGGCGGACATCTTCACCGGCGCCCCCTCTGTCGGGAAACCTGAGAGCTTGGCGAACGATCCGCGGGATCGCGCGCTTACCCCTTCGGTGGGACGACGATACCGCCGCCCGCTTTCCAGAGCGTTCACCCCGCCGCGGTCCTTTACGCCTGAGAGATTCCGGGGCGGTTGCTCCTTCGGCGATCCGGTCGGTGCCGGATCCTCTCCCACGGCAGGGGCCGGAGCCTCGCGACTCCGCTGAACGAATCGATCATGGCCCAACAACGATCTTTCGCCAAGTGCTTGCCAATCGACGCCGGCGCGGCGACACGTTCGCCCCGATGTCCAGGCTCGTCCTACGCTGGTTCACGGTCCTCCTCGCTTTCGCGCTGTCCGCGCCGGCAGCGGCGCACCCGGTGCCGTTCAGCTATCTCGACCTCGAAGTGAGCGATGGCGCGGTCGACGGCCGGATTCGCGTACATCTGACCGACATCGCCCCCGTTCTCGGGCTGGCGGATCCCCAGGCCCTGCTAGACCCTGTCGTGCGCGAAGCGCAGCGGACGCGGATCGAGCGCTACCTCGCGTCGCGCATCGCCTTCGAGCGGAACGGGTTCGCGCGAGCCGAGTGGGGCGCGATGACGGTGGTCGACGCGAACGAGGCCATCGAGCTCGAATTCCGCATTCCCGGCGAGCCCGAGGGCGCGCTGTCGATCGATACCAACCTGTTCCCGGCCGACCCCGACCACCAGACCTTCATCAACATCTACGAGGACGGCGGCCTGCGCCAGCAGTTCATCCTCTCGGCGACGAGCGATCCGGTGACCTACTACCGCGGCACGACCGCCGGCGCGCTCGCGGTGATGGGCACGTTCATCCCTTCCGGAATCCATCACATCGCCATCGGGCCCGACCACGTGCTGTTCCTGATCGGCCTGCTGCTGCTCGGCGGATCGCTGCGCCGGCTGGTCGCGATCGTGACCGCGTTCACCATCGGCCACTCGATCACTCTGAGCCTTGCCGCCCTGAACATTCTCAACCCACCGGGGTGGCTGGTGGAGCCCGCCATTGCCATCAGCATCGTCGTGGTCGGGACCGACAACCTGCTGCAACGCAAGGAACAAGGCCGCGATCTGCGCGCCTGGGTCGCCGGCGCGTTCGGCCTCGTGCACGGTTTCGGTTTCGCCAGCGTGCTGCGCGAATTCGGACTTCCTCAAGAAGCACTTGGTTGGTCGCTGTTTTCGTTTAATGTCGGCGTCGAACTGGGACAGCTCGCGATCGTCCTCGTCGTCGCCTCGCTGCTGGCGCTCGTGCGCCGCCGCTGGCCGAGGACGGAACCGGCGATCGTGGTCGGCGGATCGGCCGTGGTGATCGCGGCGGGCGCCTACTGGTTCGTCGAGAGGGTGTTCTTCGGAGGGTGATAATGAAGCGGATCGCAATCCTGGCAACGATCGCCGCAGGCGGCCTTGCCGCCGCGGGCCTCTATGCGCAGGGCCTGCCGGGAATCGGCGAGACGGAGAAGGTCTCCGAGAACGTCTACAAGATCTTCGGCGCCGGTGGGAACACCACCGCCTTCGTGCGCAGCGATGGCGTGGTGCTGGTCGACACCAAGCTCGGCAACAACGGTGCGGCGATCCTCGCCAAGGTGCGCGAGTTCACCGACAAGCCGGTGACGATGATCATCAACACCCACTCGCACCCCGACCACCTCGGAAGCAACGACGAGATCGACACCGCGCTCGACGGGAAGGTCCAGGTCGTGGTCCAGGCGAATACCGCGGCGCGGATGGCAGCGATGCCGAACAACTCGAAGGTCAGCCAGAGCTTCGACGACCGGCTCACGCTCGGCAGCGGCCGCGACCAGATCGACCTCTATTATTTCGGCGCCGCGCATACCGACGGCGATGCCTTCGTCGTGTTCCCGCAGGAGAAGGTCCTGCTGATGGGGGACGTGATGGCGTGGGACATGGGCCCGCTGATCGACCCCGGCTCGGGCGGCAGCATGGTCGCCACGCCGGAGACCGTCGGCGGCCTCGTGCGCACGCTGACCGGGATCGACAAGGTGGTCGAGGGCCATGGGCACGTGAATACCTGGGCGGGCCTCGAGCGGTACCTCGCCTATACCCAGAAGATTGTCGAGGTGGCGAAGCGGGCCGTCGCGGAGGACCTCGATTACCAGCAGGCCTACGACAACTATTTCGCCAACGATCCGGCGATGGCTCCCTATACCGACGAGGCGCTCAAGCCAGGCCTCGAGTACGGCAGCTCGCCGAAGACGCGCTCGCTCAACAACATCTTCGTCGCGATGCGCGAGCTCAAGGGCGAGCCGGCAGTGCTGATCATGGGTGCGCCGCCGCCTCCGGGCGAAGAGCCGCGGCCGTTCGGCCCGCCCGCGGGCGGGCCTCCCCCGGGAGCGCGTCCGCCCGGGGGCGGCCGCTGAGCCAAGCCCCTTCCCCTGCGATGGGGAAGGGCCCTCGCCTAACGCAGCGTCACCACCCGCCCCGCCAGTCGGTCGACCTCTCCGCGGTCGTGGCTGACCAGCAGGATCGGGATCGCCAGCTCGTCGCGAATCCGCTCGACGAGGGTCATCAGCGCTTCAGCGCGCTCGGCGTCGAGCGAGGCGAACGGCTCGTCGAGCAGCAGGAAGCGCGGCGCCGAGAGCAGCGCCCGGCCGATCGCCACCCGGCGGGTCTCGCCGCCCGACAGGGTTGCGGGCCAGCGGCCGAGCAGGTGGCCGATGCCGAGGAACTCGACCACGTCGGCGTGGCCGATCCAGCGCCGGCCAGACGGCGCGAGACGCTCGCCGTAGCGCAGGTTCGCGTCGACCCGGAGATGCGGGAACAGCCGCGCGTCCTGGAACACGTAGCCGGCGCCGCGACGCTCGGGCGCGAGGTCGAGGCCGAGACCGGTGTCGAACAGGGCCTCGCCCGCGACGGCGATGCGCCCGCGCTGCGGGCGCGCCAGGCCGGCGATGCAGTTGAGCACCGTGGTCTTGCCGACGCCGGATGGCCCGACCAGCGCCGTCAGCCGCTCTTCGGAGACGAAGGCGAGGTTGATCGCCCGCTCGCCAACACGGTGCTGGATCGAGACTTCAAAGGACATGCGCGCGCCTCCCGCCGGCGCGGCGTACGAGCAGCTCGGAGATCACCAGCGCGCCGATCGACAGCACGATCGAGATCACCGAGAGCCGCGCGACCTGGGCCTCGGCGCCGGGCAGCTGCAGCCCGCTGTAGATCGCCAGCGGCAGCGTGCGGGTCTCGCCGGCGATGTTCGAAGCGAACGTGATCGTCGCCCCGAACTCGCCGAGCGAGCGCGCGAAGCCGAGCATCGCACCCGCGGCGATGCCCGGCAGGCTGAGCGGCAGCGTGATCGTGGCAAAAGCTCGCCAGGGCCGTGCCCCGAGCGTGCGCGCTGCCTCGACCAGCCGCCGGTCGACCGCCTCGATCGACAGGCGCATGGCGCGCACCATCAGCGGCAGGGCCATGACTGCGGCAGCGAGAGCGGCGCCGGTCCAGCGGAACACCAGCACGATGCCGAACTGCGCCTCGAGCCAGGCGCCGATCGGCCCGGTGCGTCCGAACAGGACCAGCAACAGCCAGCCCGTCACGACCGGCGGCACGACCAGCGGCAGGTGCACCAGCGCATCGAGCAGGATCGCGCCCGGGAAACGGCGCCGGGCGAGCAGCCAGGCGAGCGCGTAGGCGAGCGGCAGGGTCAGCGCGACAGCGAGCAGGCTGACGCGGAGCGAGAGCGCGACGACGCTCCACTCATCCGGCATGAGCCAGCCTGTCACTCGGCCATCCCGAACCCGTGGCGGGCGTAGATCTCCCGCGCCTCGGCGGAGCCGAGGAAGACGAGGAAGCTCTCGGCATCGGGATGCTCCGATGCGGCCAGAACGGCTGCGGGGTACCGGATCGGAGGGTGGCTGTCCTCGGGAAGGACCTCGACCACCTCGACGTCCCGCGAAGCCCGGGCGTCGGTCGCATAGACCACGCCGAGCGCCGCCTCGCCGCGCTCGACCAGCGCCAGCGCGGCGCGCACGTTCTCGGCCGGGACGACCTTGGGCAGGACCTCCTGCCACTGCCCGAGGCTTTCCAGCGCCGCCTTGGCGTAGCGGCCGGCCGGGACGGCTTGCGGATCGGCAAGCGCGAGCTTGCCGTCACCGAGATCGTCCAGCCCGCGCGTCGACGTGCCCTTCGGCCTGACCAGCACGAGGCGGTTGGTAAGCAGGTCGGTGCGCGTGCCTTCGCGGAGCAGGTCCTGCGCCTCGACCGCATCCATCCACGCCTCGTCGGCCGACACGAACAGGTCGGCCGGCGCGCCCTGCTCGACCTGGCGGGCGAGCGCCGAGCTGGCCGCGAACGACAGCACCGGCATCGGGCGGCCCTTGCCGGCCCACACGCGGCCGGCCTCCTCGAGCGCCTCCTGCAGGCTCGACGCGGCGAGCACGGTCGGGCCACGTTCGGAGCGCCCGGCATCGCCGCACCCCGGCAGAGCCGCGAGCAGCAGGGCGGCCGCCAGCAGGCGCAGGGTCGCAGAGCGGCGGGTCGGCATGGCGAACCGCTGTATACGTTAGGATATAACCGGTCCAGCCTGCACGGGCAGGTTCTCAGGGTGCAGGGGTCGGCGCCGGCGAAGAGGCGGGCGGACGGTTCTCCCGGGCGCTCATGCGACTCGCGCGCATCGAGAACTGGGTCGGCTGGCGCACGGGTATGGTCAGCACGCAGCGCACCCCTTCGGGCCGGAAGTCGAGCTTGACGTCGTGCTTGAGCTCGTGGGCGACGATCCGCTCGATCAGGTCGGTGCCGAAACCCCGGCCGCGCACCGGAGCCACCGGCGGACCGCCGCTCTCCTGCCATTCGAGCCGCACGAGGCCTTCGGAAATCAGCTTCCAGTGCACGCTGACCTGCCCGCCGGGCTGGCTCAGCGCGCCGTACTTGGCGGCGTTGGTGGCAAGCTCATGGCTCGCCAGCCCGAGCGAGAGCGCGTCGTTCGGCGCGAGCTCGATCAGCGGCCCCTGGAGGTCGACCTGGTGGTCGCTGTCCTGCACGTAGGGCAACAGCTCGGCCTCGATCACCGAGCGGATCGGGGTGGTACCCCAGTCCGACTGGGTCAGCAGGTCGTGCGTCGCCGACAGCGCGCGGATGCGGCCATCGAGGCCGTCGGCGAACTCCGCGAGGCTGTTGGCCCTCCTGCGTGTCAGCGCGATGATCGAGAGCACGTTGGCGAGCGTGTTCTTCACCCGGTGGTTGAGCTCGCGCGTCAGCGAGTTGCGGATCGAGGCCTGCTCCTCGAACCAGCGAAGCGAGGCCTCGTCCTCGATCGCCTGCTGGGTCAGCATGCGCACGAGCAGCATCAGCAGGCCGGCGACGAGCAGCCCGAAGATGATCGTGATCATCGACAGCCCCGAAAGCTCGCCGCCGTCGAGCGCGGTGACCTCAAGCGTCCACGGTTCGGTGCCGATCGCGACGCGCTCGACCACGCGTTCGCCTGCCGCGCTGCCGCTTCCGGCCCGCGCGAGCAGGTTGCCGCGCCGGGCCGGCCCGTCGTAGAGCGCCACGTCGTAACCGTCTGCGCGCTCCAGCTCGAGCGCCGAGGCGAGGAAATCGGGCGCGCTGAACGGGCTGAAGATGTAGCCCTTGAGCCGGCGCCCCCCCGCCACCTGCTCGAACACCGGCATGAAGATGAAGAAGCCGAGCGATTCAGGGCCTCCCTGCTGCCGCAGCAGGACACGGCCGCTGGCGGTCGGGCGCGTCGTGCGTTCGGCCTCGATCATCGCGGCGCGGCGCACAGGCTCGGAGAACAGGTCGAACCCGAGCGCCAGCCGGTTCCGCTCGGTCTCGGGGTGCAGGAAGGTGACCGGTACCGCATAGGGCGCGCTCCCATCGGGCGGCGGATGCAGGGTGACACGGCCCGGCGCCTCGCGCGCCATCAGCGCGTTGAACTCGGCGACCTGGTCCGGATAGACGACCATCGCCCAGCCGATTCCCTCGGTTCCGCGATAGTCCGCATCGAGCCTCAGCTCGCTGACGAAGCGCCGGAACCGCGAAGCGCGGACCTCGTCGAGCGTCGCCAGCAAGGCCGCGCCGGCGCGCAGGTAGGCGCTGCTGGCGTCGGCGCGGCGCTCCAGCGCCGAGGCGATCGCCGCGGCGCGGGTGCGCAGCTGACCCGCTGCGCGGGCGTCCTCGCCGCGTTCGATCGCGAATACGCTGAGCACCGTGATCGCGGCGATGAGCAGGAAGATGGCGACGGGAATCGCCCGCGGGAAGCGGACCAGCCACCTCTTCGTCGTGCTGCGACCGCCCGGTCTCTGCTCCACCCTTTACTCCCGTCGAGCGTCCAGAAGCCGCCGCTGCACAGTTGCACAGGCGTCACACCTCTGCAATTTCGCTGCCCCCCTGCCTACATAGCGTAGTAGGGGGGAACCGGACGGCGAACCTTTCGTTCCACGATCGCGCCACAAATGCGCATCGCCGCTGCGGGAATGCAACGGAGATCGCACATGACGGGTGAGTTGGCGGAAACGAACAGGGGTGGGGCGGACTCATCGGGAATGGTTGGTGGTGACAGGAAGACGAAGCCCGTGAAGGGCAAGGCACACAGCAAGCCCAGGCGCGGGCCCGAATGGGCGTCCGGGTTGAAGCAACTCTACGATTCGGTCGTCGAGGAGCCGATACCGGATGCGTTCAAGGACCTGCTCTCCAAGCTCGACAACGAGAACCCATGACGACGAGCGAACGGGAGCTGCCCCGACGCAGTGCCGCCGACAAGCAGGCGTTCAAGCGTGAGCTCACCGAGGTCGTGCCGCACCTGCGCGCGTTCGCGCGCGGCCTGTGCGGCCGGCCCGACCTCGCCGACGATCTCGTGCAGGAAACCCTGCTCAAGGCCTGGGCGGCCCAGGACCGCTTCGAACCCGGGACGAGCATGCGCGCCTGGACCTTCGTCATCCTGCGCAATGCGTACCTCACCGACATGCGGCGCAACCGGTTCCGCGGCGAATACGACGAGACCGCGGCCGAACGCATCCTGACCGCCCCGGCGGGGCAGGAGGAGCCGATCCACCTCAGCGACATGCACCGGGCGCTGCTGACGCTTCCGCCTGAGCGGCGCGAGGCGCTGCTGCTCGTGGGCGCGGGCGGGTTCTCCTACGAGGAGGCCGCGCAGATCTGCGGTTGCGCCGTCGGTACGATCAAGAGCCGCGTCGGACGCGCGCGCGCCGCACTGACGGCGATGATCGAGGAGGGCGCGATTCCGGAGCGCTCGATCGAAGACCCGGCCGCGCATCGCGCGATTCTCGAGGAGCTGGACGAGGTGGCCGCAGGTCGCGGCCAGACCACCCCGATCAAGTAGCGGCGCGTCGTGGGGGGAGACTCACGGTCATGAACGCCCGGCCCGAGCCCGACACGCCGGCGGCTCCAGAACCGCGCGAGCGCCGGCGGACGCTGTCGTTCGCCGCCGAGGAATTGCGCCTGATCTCGGCGCTCGTCGTGCTGATGGCGATTGGCCTGTTCCTGGCACTGCCGTTCGTGCTGTCGATCGGCTCGGTCGTCTTCCTGCCGCTGGTGACCGCGATCATCCTGACGATCGTGCTGTCGCCGCTGGCGGACAAGCTGGCCCAGCTCGGGCTGCCGAACTTCCTCGCCTCGTTCCTCTCGCTCGCGCTGCTGCTGGCGGTCCTGGCGCTCGCGCTGAGTGCGGTGCTGCGCCCGGCGCTCACGCTGTTCGCCGACATCCCGGCAATGATCGACCAGATCGGCCAGCATTTCCGCGAGATGGAAGGCGCGATCGCGTGGTTCTCTCAGATCAACGAGAAGGTCGCCGACATCATCGGATCGAACGACGGCCAGCAGGTGGTGCTGGCCGGCCCGACGATGCTCGAGCAGCTAGCCTTCGCCACCCCGACCGTGTTGCTCGAGGTGCTGCTGACCTTCCTGATGGCGTTTTTCATGATCGAGGCGCGCGTGCGGATGCGCCGCCGGCTGCTGCTCGAACGGCAGCACTTCGGCGCAACGCTCAAGGCCGCGCGAGTCATGCGCGACGTGCAGGATCGGGTGGCCTCCTACATCTTCACCGTCGGCCTGATAAACCTCGCGGTCGGCGTCGTGGTGACGATCGGGGCATGGGTGCTCGGGATGGACTACCCGGTGATGTGGGGCGGGCTCGCCGCGCTGCTCAACTTCCTGCCGTACATCGGCCCGCTGGCGATGATTGCGCTGCTGACGCTGTTCGGGCTCGGCACGGCCGAGGCCCCGCTCGTCGGGCTGGTTCCCGCCGCCGCCTATCTCGGCCTGCACGCGGTCGAATCAAACCTCGTCACCCCGGCGATTCTCGGCGCGCGGTTCACCATGAACCCGGTGCTGATCCTGTTTGCGCTCAGCTACTTCAGCTGGATCTGGGGCGTCACGGGCGCATTGCTGTCGGTACCGCTGCTGCTGACGATCACCGCGCTGATCGACCACCTCGGGCGGCCGAACGTGATCGGCTTCATCTTCGGCGAGCCGCTGTTCCCGACCAACGTGTTCGACATGGCCGAGGACACCTGAGCGCCCTCACTCGTGGCGCAGCGCCTCGATCGGGTCGAGCCTGGAGGCCCGCCGCGCGGGAAAGTAGCCGAACACGATCCCGATCAGCGCCGAGATCACGAAGCTGAGCACGTTGATGAACGGGTCGAACAGGAACGGCAGGTCGATCGCGCTGGTCAGGGCGATCGAGATGCCGAGCGCGAGCAGGATGCCGACGAGGCCGCCGAAACAGCACAGCACGACGGCCTCGGTAAGGAACTGCAGCTGCACCTCGCGCGCGAGCGCGCCGATCGCCAGACGGATGCCGATCTCACGCGTGCGCTCTGTCACCGAGACGAGCATGATGTTCATGATCCCGACCCCGCCGACGATCAGGCTGATCGCCGCGATCAGCGCGACCACGCCGGTCATCGTGCCGACCGTGGCGGCGACGGTCTCGTTGATCTGCGCGGTGTCGACGATGTCGAAGTCGTTGGCCTGACCTTCGAGCAGCACGCGGCGCTCGCGCATCAGGTCGACCAGTGCACGGGTCATGGCCGCGCTCGAGTACGAGGAATCGTAGGCGACGACCATGTAGCCGATGTTGTCGTTGCCCATGAAGCGGCGCTGGACGTTGTTGAGGGGCATGAAGATCGCGTTGTCGTCGTCGCCGCCGCCGCCGACCGTGCCGCGCGAGGCGAAGACGCCGATCACCTGGCAGGCGACGTTGTCGAGCCGCATTCGTTCGCCGACCGGGCTCTGATTCGGCGGGAAGATCTCCTCGCGAACCGTCGGGCCGATGATGCAGACATTGGCGCCCGCCGATTCCTCGGCCGGAGTGAAGCGGCGGCCTTCCTCCATCTTGATGCCGCGTGCGTCCATGAACTCGTTGCTGACGCCCTCGACCTTGCTGCGCCAGTCCTGCCCGTTGTGGAACGCAACCACGTTGCGTTCGACCTGGCCGGCGACGAAATTGACTCCGGCGATCTGCTCGCGCACCGCCTCGACGTCGCGTTCGTCGAACGGGCGGAACTGCCCGCGGTCGGTCTGGATCGGGAAGACGAAGAACACGTTCGAGCCGAGCGAGCTGATCTGCCGCTCGATGTCGGCGGTGACGCCCTTGCCGAGCGTGACCATCGTGATCACCGCGGCGACGCCGATGATGATGCCGAGCGTGGTGAGGAAGCTGCGCAGGATGTGGCGCCTGATCTCGCGGAAGGCCAGCAGCAGCGTCGTGCCGAACATCAGTGCGCTCCTGCCGCGGCGCCGCCGAGCGGCGCGCCCGACCGGTGGCCGCGCTCGATACGTTCGACGAGCCCGTCCTTGAAGTAGACGATCGTCTTGGCGAATTCCGCCATCTCGGGCTCGTGGGTGACCATCAGGATCGTGATCCCGGTGGCGTTGAGTTCGACGAGGAACTCCATGATCTCGCGCGAGCGCTCGGAATCGAGGTTGCCGGTCGGCTCGTCGGCGAGCAGCACCTCGGGGTCGGTCACGAGCGCCCGGGCGATGGCGACGCGCTGCTGCTGGCCGCCCGACAGCTCGGCCGGCGTGTGCTCGGCCCACGGCACGAGCCCGACGCGGTCGAGCGCCCGCAGCGCCGCCTCGCGGCGCTCCGCCTTGCCGATTCCGCGATAGAGCAGCGGCAGCTCGACGTTCTCGACCGCGCTCGTGCGGGCGAGCAGGTTGAACCCCTGGAACACGAAGCCGAGATACCGGCGCCTCAGCAAAGAGCGCTGATCCCGGGTCAGCGACTGAACTTCGGTGCCGAGGAAGCGGAATATGCCCGAGGTCGGCACGTCGAGACAGCCAAGGATGTTCATCGTGGTCGACTTGCCCGAGCCCGATGGCCCCATGACCGCGACAAAATCGCCGCGCTCGATCGCGAGGTCGACCCCCTTCAGCGCCTGGAACGCGGCGGCTCCCTGGCCGAAGGTCTTGGTGATCCCCTCGAGCTCGATGATCGGCTCACCCGCCACTACTTTGCGGCCTTCTCCGAAGTGACCACCTTCATCCCCGGCTTGAGCTCGCTGGACGTGACCACCGTGCGGCGGCCGTCGCTGAGGCCGGTGACGACCTCGATCGGCTCGAGCGTGCCGTCGTCCTTGAGCACATGGACCGTCTGGCGGCTGCCCCGCCCGATCGTCGCACGGACCTCCTCGCGCTCGAGGCCGAAGTCGTCGCCGCCGAGCTGGACGCCGCCGGCTTGCTCCTCGGTCGCAGGCTCGAACCGCAGTGCGCCGTTGGGCACGATCAGGCCGCGCCCGGTGCTGTCGGTGGCGATGTTGGCCGTCGCCGTCATCCCGGGCCGGAGCAGGCCGTCGGGATTGGCAACCGTCAGCCGCGCCTCATAGGCGATCACGGCGTTGCCCTGCTGTCCCGCCTGCTGCTGCTGAGTCGAAGTCGCGGTGTTGTTCGAGGCGAGCGCGATCCGCTCGACCGTCGCCGGGAATCGGCGGCCCGGATAGGCGTCGACCGTGAAGGTCGCCTTCTGTCCCGCCTTCACCTGGCCGACGTCGGCCTCGTCGATTGCGACCCTCAGCTGCATCAGCGACAGGTCCTCGGCGATGACGAACAGCGTCGGGGTGTTGAAGCTCGCCGCCACGGTCTGCCCGGGCTCTACCTGCCTCGCGAGCACGACGCCCGAGACGGGCGAGCGGATCACCGCGCGATCGCGGTTGGTGATCGCCGACGACAGCTGCGCCTGCGCCGCGACGACTGCGGCCTGCGCCGAGTTCAGCGCGGCCCGCCCGCGGGCGACGTTGGCCTCGGCCGCCTCGAGTTCGGTCTGCGACGGGACCTTGCCGTCGGACAGGCGATAAACCTCCTGCAGCCGGGCGAGCTGCGCCGAATCCACATCGAGCGTCGCCCGCGCCTGGGCGACCTGCGCGCGGGCGGAATCGAGATTGGCGCGCGCCTGCCGGATCTGGTCCTCGATCACGTCGGTGTTGATCTGGGCGAGCACCTGGCCGCGGGCGACCCGGTCGTTGACGTCGACAAGCACGCGGTCGATGCGTCCCGAGACTTCCGAGCCGACGTCGACCTGGTTGGTCGGCCTCAGGTTACCCGTCGCCGTCACTTCGACGTCGAGCGAGCCCATGGTCACTTCCTCAGTGATGTACTCGGGCCCATCACCGCCGCCGCGCGTAGCGAAGTACAGCCCGACCAGCAGGACGAGCAGCCCCGGGATCCAGTACTTGGCCCACCGCCGCCAGCGCGGGCGCTCCTCTATGCCGAGGAACTCGTCGAGCGACTGCGGCCGCGCGTCGGCAGCGGTCTGGGTGGAGCTGTCGTTCATGAGCGATTCCTGTCACTGGCGGGCAGCGGATAGTCGTGTGGCGCCCAGCCCCCGCCGAGGGCCTGGGTCAGGCGGACGAAGGCGCTGGCCCGCTCGGCCTGCGCGGCGACCACGGCGTTGCGTGCCTGCAGCAGCGCGTTCTCCGAGGTCAGCAGGTTGCGAAAGTCGGTCAGACCGGCCTGGTACTGGCTGCGGGCGAGCAGCGCCGAATTGTTGGCCGCGTCGAGAGCCTCGTTCTGGATTGTCACGCGCTCGGCCGACTTTTCGAGATCGACGGCCGCCGTCTCAACCTCCTCCAGTGCTCCGAGGACCGACAGCTGCCAGGCCGCGAGTGCGCCCTGGGCTGCGGCTTCGGCGCTGTCGACGCGCGCCTGCGTGCGCCCTCCGTCGAAGATCAGCTGGCTGACCGAACCGAACAGCGAGCCGGTGACGATGTCGAACAGGTTGCCGAACCCGGTGCCCGGGAAACCGATCATGCCGCCGAGCTGGACCAGCGGCAGGAGCTGCGCCTGCGCCCCTCTGACCCGCGCGGCGGCGGCAAGCAGCGCGGCCTCGGCGGCGCGCACATCGGGCCGGCGGCGCAGCACTTCGCCCGGCGCCTCGAAGCCCGCGAGCGGAGGCGGCACCGGCACTGCCTCGGCCGAGTCGACGAGCAGCGCGTGGACGCGGCCAGGCGGTTCGCCGATCAGGGTCGAGATGGCATTGGTGGTGGCGACCAGGTTGGCCTCGAGCTGGGGAATCGTCGCTGCCGTCGCCGCGCGCTGGGTGCGCGCCTGCTCGACGTCGAGGCTCGATACGAGCCCGGCCTGGACGCGCCAGCGCGCGATCTGCAGGTTCTCGTCCTGGTAGGCGAGCGTGTCGCGGGCAATGGCGAGCTGCAGCGCCGTGGCGCGAGCCGAAATCGTCGCCAGCGCGACCTGCCCGGTGACCAGCCGCTGGAGGTCGGCCAGCGAATAGCCCGCAGTGGCGAGATCCGCCTCCGAAGCCGCGACTTCCGAGCCGATGCGGCCGAACAGGTCGATCTCCCAGCTCGCATCGGCGCCGAGGTTGAGCTGCGTGTCGTCAGTCGCGAAGTCGCCGAACTCGCGGGTGGCGCGGCCGCTGGCCGAAAGCTGCGGGAACCAGCCGGCCCGCGCGCCGGCGAGTTGCGCCCGCGCCTGTTCCAGCCGGGCGGCGCTCTGCGCCAGGTCGAGGTTGTTGGCGACCGCCGTCTCGACGAACTCGGTCAGCAGCGGATCGTCGAGCAGACGCCAGTAGCTGGCGAGATCGAGCGACCGCTCGCTCGCCTGCGCAATCTGCCATTGCTGGGGGATCTCAAGATGGGAATCGGGTAGAGCCACTCGCGGAGTGGCGCAACCCGCGAGCGCCGAGGCGACAAGCAGCAGCCCGGCGCAGGGCGCCATCGCCGGCTTCACGGGCCTGTGAAAGCGATTGGTCCCCTGCACCTCGTCCCCCGTCCCGCAGGGCCCTCCCGACTGGCGGCGAGGGCCCTTTCCTCCGCGTTCGGCGTATTATGTAGGTACTACACCTCGAGTGTCCAGTCCCCTCCTCGCGAGGGGCACAGTTTTGCGACACTTTTTCGCGGAGGACGGGTCGGGATTACTTGGCGAGGCTCAGGGCCGGGTACTTCCAGGCCGACCCGCGGGCGAGGTTCTCGGCCGCGAAATCCCAGTTGAGGCGCTCCTCGATCACGGCCTTGAGATAGGCCGGCCGCTGGTTCTGGTGGTCGAGGTAGTAGGCGTGCTCCCACACGTCGATCGTCAGCAGCGGATTGAAATCCTGGTCCGCCAGCGTGTCGCCGTCATGGGTCTCCTCGATCGACAGCTTGCCGCCCTTCTCGGCGAGCCAGACCCAGCCGCTCGCGAAATGGCCGGCGCCGCGATCGGCGAGCTGGTCCTTGAGCGCCTGGAGCGAGCCGAACGCCTCGTCGATCCTGGCCGCGAGGTCGCCCGACGGCTGAGCCGATTCCGGGGCCAGCGAATGCCAGTAGAACCCGTGGTTCCAGCTCTGCGCCGCGTTGTTGAACAGGCCCTGGTTGGTGCCGCGCGCGCGGGCGATCACGGTCTCGAGATCAGCGCCCTCGAGATCAGTCCCGGCGATCGCGGCGTTGGTCTTGTCGAGGTAGGCCTTGTGGTGCTTGCCGTGATGGAAGCTCAGCGTCTCGGCCGAGATCGCCGGGGCGAGGGCCGCGCTGTCGTAGGGCAAGGGAATGAGTTCAAAGGCCACGATGGAGCTCCTTCCTGAGGTTGGGGTTTGGCGCTTCGCGCCTACCTCGGCTCAACGCTCGGGCACAGGGCTGGTTGCGACAGGATTTCTCGCCTCGTCCGAAGCTGAGGTAGTCCGGTCGACTGTCGCGGTGACCGCGACGTCCATCGTCACGTTGCCGAGCGTGCGCATGATGTCGGGCAGCATCTCGACCGCTACCAGCAGCGCGAGCGGGGCGACCGGCACGCCCATCGCCAGTGCGATGGGGCCGATCGAGGTGACGAAGCTGATCGCGCCGGGCAGGCTGACCGAGGCGATCGTCGTCAGCAGCGCGACGGCGACGCCGGCCGCCATCGTCGTGGGAGTCAGTTCCACTCCCGTCAGCCTGGCGACGTAGATTGCCACGCCGAGGTTCATCACCGGGCCGGTGGCCCGGAACAGCGCCACCGCCAGCGGCAGCACGAAGTCGGCCGTGGTCTCGCGCACGCCGAGCAGGCGGCAGGACTGCAGCATCGCGGGCAGGCTCGCGAGCGAGCTCTGCGTCGAGATCGCCACCGCCTGCGCCGGCAGCATCGCCCGGGCGAAGCGGATCGGACCGTGACGGCCGCCGAGCACGGCGAGCGCGTAGCCCGCCACCAGCACCGCGAAACCCAAGCCCGCGACCAGCAGGACATAGTGCCCGAGCGCGGCGAAAGCCCCGCCCCGGCTGGCGAGCCCGACGCTGAGCGCGAGCGCGAAGACGCCGGCCGGCGCGAGCCACAGCACCCAGCCGATGATCGTCAGCATGGCGTTGCCGAGCGCTTCGAACAGCCGCAGCAGCAGCTCGCGCTGCGCTTCGGAAAGCCGCGTCGTGGCGACGCCGAGGGCGACAAAGAACACCACCAGCGGCAGCATCGCCGTCTCCGCCGCTGCGGCGATCACGTTGTCGGCAACCAGCGATTCGATGAACGCCCCGAGGCTCGGCACCGGCTGTGCAGCAGCATCCTCGGCAGCCAGCGCCGCGGCCGCCCGGCCGGGGATCGGGAACGCTTCGAGCAGTGCGGGCATCGCGAAGGCCGAGAACAGCGTTCCCGCGGCGAGAACGAGAAAGAACGTCACCAGCGTCCGCCGCGCGACGGGGCCGGCCCGGGCGGTCGCGATCATCTGCGCGATCCCCGTGACCAGCAGCGCCGCCACGAGCGGCACGATCGACATCTGCAGGCCACGCAGCCAGACCGAACCGATCGGGCCGGAAACCGCCGCCAGCACGCCGCTCGCATCGCTTTCGGACAGCGCCCAGCCGAGCGCGAGCCCCGCCAGGAGGGCGGCGAAAGTCCAGCCGGCGGGCAAGCGAATGTCCTTCACCGCACGTGACATTGCAGGCGCAACGCGTATTGGCAATTGCCGGACCAGCGAGGGATTGCATGGAACGCAAGTATTTCGGCACCGACGGTATTCGCGGCCGGGCCAACGGAGGATTGCTCGACGCGGCGATGGCGATGAAGGTCGGCCAGGCCGCAGGCCGCCACTTCCTGCGCGGCGACCACAAGCACCGCGTGGTGATCGGCAAGGACACCCGCCTCTCGGGCTACATGATGGAGACCGCGCTGGTTGCCGGGTTCACCAGCGTTGGCATGGACGTGATCATGACCGGCCCGCTGCCGACACCGGCGATCGCGCTGCTGACGCGCGAGATGCGCGCGGACCTCGGGGTGATGATTTCGGCCAGCCACAACCCCTACCACGACAACGGCATCAAGCTGTTCGGTCCCGACGGGTTCAAGCTCAGCGACGCCGACGAGGAGGCGATCGAGCGGCTGATGACCGGCGAGATCGAGCTGGCGAAGGATCGCGACGTCGGCCGCGCGCGGCGCATCGAGGACGCGCGCGGCCGCTACATCCATGCAATCAAGCAGTCGCTGCCGCACGACGTCCGCCTCGATTCACTCAAGGTCGTGGTCGATTGCGCGCACGGCGCCGCCTACGAGGTCGCGCCGACGGCGATCTGGGAGCTCGGCGCGAAGGTCATTGCCGTCGGCGTCGCTCCGAACGGGGTCAACATCAACGACGGGGTCGGTTCGACCTCGCTCGACGCGATCCGCGCGAAGGTGATCGAGGAAGGAGCCGACATCGGTATAGCACTCGACGGCGACGCCGACCGCCTGATCGTCATCGACGAGAAGGGCGAGGTCGTCGACGGCGACCAGATCATGGCGCTGATCGCGGTTCGCATGCTTGGAATGGGTGAGCTGAAGGGCGGTGGGATCGTCGCCACAGTGATGTCGAACCTCGGCCTCGAACGGTTTCTGAACGAGTCGGGACTGGGCCTCGTTCGGACCAAGGTCGGCGACCGCTACGTCCTCGAAGCGATGCGCGCCGGCGGCTACAACGTGGGCGGCGAGCAGTCGGGCCACATGATCCTGCTCGACCACGCGACCACCGGCGACGGTTGCATCGCCGCGCTGCAGGTGCTCGCCACGCTGGCTCGCTCGGGCAAGCGCGCGAGCGAGGTGCTCCACCTGTTCGATCCCGTGCCTCAACTGCTGAAGAACGTCGTCTATTCCGGCGGCAATCCGCTGGCCGACCCTCAAGTCAAGGCAGCGATCGCCGATGGCGAAGCCGAGTTAACGGGTCGCGGCCGTCTGGTCATTCGCAAGTCGGGCACCGAGCCCAAGATTCGCGTCATGGCCGAAGGCGACGACGCGGTGCAGATCGAACGGATCGTCGACCAGATCTGCGACGCCGTGAGGGCTGCGGCATGAGCCTCGAGATGCGGCCCGACTGCGAACGCTGCGGCAAGGACCTGCCCGCCGAGGCGCAAGGCGCGTTCATCTGCAGCTTCGAATGTACCTTCTGCGACCCGTGCACCGAGGCGCTCGGCCACCGCTGCCCGAACTGCGGCGGCGAGCTGGCGCCGCGCCCGACGCGCGCGGCGCACCTGCATGCAAAGCACCCGCCCTCCACCGAGCGGCGCTACCGGCCGTGACGGCGCCCCCGCGCGTCCTTGCCATCGCCGGGTCGGACAGCTCGGGTGGTGCGGGGATCCAGGCCGACATCAAGACCGTCACCATGCTCGGCGGCTACGCGATGACGGCGATCACCGCGATCACCGCGCAGAATACGCTGGGCGTGACCGCGGTCGAGGCGCTGTCGCCGGAGCTGGTCGCGGCGCAGATCGATGCCTGCCTGTCGGACATCGGCGCCGACGCGGTGAAGATCGGCATGCTCGGCTCGCCCGAGGTCGCCCATGCCGTGGCTGACCGGCTCGAGGCGGCGGGCCGCCTGCCGGTGGTGTTCGATCCGGTGATGGTCGCGACCAGCGGTGCCGTGCTGGCGGACGAGGCAACCGTCTCGGCGTTCGGCCGGCTGATGGCGCTGGCCGCGCTGACCACGCCGAACCTGCCGGAACTCGAGGCACTCGGCGGACGCGAGGCGATGAGCGCGCGTAGCGTCGCCTACCTCGCCAAGGGCGGCGATGCCGAAGGACCCGAAGTCGTCGACGCGTTGGTCCGCCCGGGCTTGCCCGACCGCGTCTGGCGCTCACCCAGGATCGAGACGCGCCATGCGCACGGCACCGGCTGCACGCTGTCGAGCGCGATCGCCACGCTGCTCGGCCGCGGCCTGCCGCTGGAAGAGGCGATCGACGAGGCCCGCGAGTTCGTACGCAGGGCGCTGCTCGCCGCGCCGGGCTTCGGCGCCGGGCACGGCCCGATGGGGCATCACGCCGTCCGCTAGCTCAGCGCAGCCCCTCGTCGATCTTGTAGAAGTCGGCGATGCACTTCCACGCGTCCTCGGCGGTCTCGCACCAGCTGATCAGCTCGAGGTCGCGCGGCGAGATCACCCCTTCGCGGGCGAGCGCGCCGAAGTCGATCACCCGTGTCCAGAACTCCTTGCCGAACAGCAGGAGCGGGATCGGTTTCATCTTGCCGGTCTGGATCAGCGTCAGCGTCTCGAACATCTCGTCGAAGGTGCCGAAGCCGCCCGGGAACACCGCCACTGCCCGTGCGCGGATCAGGAAGTGCATCTTCCTGAGCGCGAAGTAGTGGAACTGGAACGAGAGGTAGGGCGTCACGTAGGGGTTCGGCGCCTGCTCGTGCGGCAGGACGATGTTGAGCCCGATCGACTCGGCCCCGGCATCGCTTGCCCCGCGGTTGGCGGCTTCCATGATCGACGGACCGCCGCCAGAGCAGACGACGAACTGCCGCTTGCCGTTCTCGATGATGGACTTCTCGCTGACCAGCCGCGCGAGCTTGTAGGCCTCGGCGTAGTACTTGGCCTTCTCGGCCAGCCGCTCGACAACCAGCCGCTCCTCGACCGGCAGATCCTTCGCCCCTTCGAGCGCCGTCTTGACGGCCTCCGGCGGCGGAATCCGCGCCGAGCCGTAGATCACCAGCGTCGAGCCGACCCGCGCCTCGTCGAGCAGCATCGACGGCTTGAGCAGCTCGAGCTGGAAGCGCACGGGGCGCAGCTCGTCGCGCAGCAGGAAGTCGGTATCGCGGAACGCCAGGCGATAGGCAGGATGGCGCGTCTGCGGGGTGTCGGTCGGCGAAGTCTCGGCAAAGCCCGCCTCCTGCTCCGCGCGATAGAACTTGCGGTCCTCGAGGTCGCGCTCGGCGTCGTTGGGCTGGTCTGCTTCGCTCACGCGTTTCTCCCGGTCATCGCCGCCACCTAGGACGCTGCGATACGGATGGAAAGCGCAGGATCAGAGAGGTGGATGCCCCGCGAGGATTCGAACCTCGATTGACGGAGTCAGAGTCCGGAGTCTTACCATTAGACGACGGGGCAATGCGAGGCGGCGCATCTAGTTAGGCGGGGCCGCCTCGTCAAGCCGCTGCGGTGCCCCCGCAGAGCGATCCGCTTGCTCCCACCCCATGCATTCGCTAGCCTGACCCCAGGTTCCGCCTCCGGGCGGTTGATGACGATACGAAAGACGTGACCAATGGCGGATTTCAATCCGCCGGAGAAGCGGCGGAGCGCCGCGGGGTCAGACAGCGGCGGTCCGGCCGTCCAGCCCCGCCATTCAGGCTCCGGCACCCCCGGCGACAGGCAGGAAGGCAACGGCGCCATCATCGCCGAGCGCGACCTGCGACGGCGCCCGTTCGACCCACCCCGACCTAGCCCGCGCCAGGCCTACGCCGCGATCGATCTCGGCACCAACAACTGCCGCCTGCTGATCGCCCGCCCGGCGCAACAGAACTTCGTGGTCATCGACGCGTTCAGCCGCGTGGTGCGGCTCGGCGAGGGGCTGGCCCGGACCGGAAGGCTCAGCGAGGAAGCGATGGACCGGGCGCTCGCCGCGCTTCACGTCTGCGCCGACAAGCTGCGCCGACGCAACGTGCGGCTTGCGCGTTCGGTCGCGACCGAGGCGTGCCGGCGGGCGAGCAACGGCGCGGCCTTCATCGAGCGCGTGCGGCAGGAGACCGGCATCCGGCTCGACGTGATCTCGGCGCAGGAGGAAGCGCGGCTGGCGGTGCTCGGCTGCCACATCCTGCTCGAAGACGGCATCGGTCCGGCGGTGATCTTCGATATCGGCGGCGGCTCGACCGAGCTGGTGCTGATCGAGCCGGGCGCGCCGGTGCCACGCATCCTCGACTGGCAGAGCGTGCCCTGGGGCGTGGTCTCGCTCACCGAGACCGTCCGGGCCGAGCAACCCGGCGCCGACGAGGGCAACGCCGCCACGCGGGCGATGCGCTATGCGCGAATGCGCGAGCTCGTGGCCGAGAGCTTCGCGGCATTCGCCGTCCGGATCGCCGAGCACGCGACCCCCGACCTGCGGCTTCTCGGGACCAGCGGCACCGTGACCACGCTCGCCAGCGTCCACCTCGAGTTGCCGCAGTACGACCGCCGCGCGGTCGACGGCCTGATCGTGCCGTCGGCCTCGATGCGCGAAATCGCCACGCGCCTGTCGACGATGTCGCCTGCCGAGCGCAGCGCGCTGCCGTGCATCGGCAACGAGCGCGCCGACCTCGTCGTCGCCGGCTGCGCGATCCTCGAGGCGATCCTCGACATCTGGCCCGCGCAGCGACTCGGGGTCGCCGACCGCGGCATTCGGGAGGGCATACTGCGCAGCCTGATGGCGGCCGATGCCGAGGGATACCAGGCGCAGGCCGCGCTTCGGAGGCTGAAGCAGGGAACGTGACGGCGAGTCCGCTCTCCTCGCCCGCCGGCGCCGGACTCGTCCCGCCGCAAAGGGCGGCCTGAATGGCACGCGGCCGCGCCGAGCCCGGCAAGCGCGTGCGGACCGCGCGCGGGCGCACCGCGTCCTCGACCCGCTGGCTCGAGCGGCAGCTCAACGATCCCTACGTGCGTCAGGCCAAGGCCGAGGGCTATCGCAGCCGCGCGGCCTACAAGCTGATCGAGCTCGACGAGCGCTTCGGGCTGCTCAAGGGCGTCCGCCGCGTGGTCGACCTCGGGGTTGCGCCCGGCGGCTGGAGCCAGGTCGTGCGCAAGCGCGCGCCGAGGGCAACGATCGTCGGCATCGACCTGCTCGAGACCGAGCCGCTCGAAGGCGTCGTGCTGCTGCAGATGGACTTCATGGCCGACGAGGCGCCGGCCGCGCTCGAGGCGGCGCTCGACGGCCCGCCCGACCTCGTGCTGTCGGACATGGCGGCCAACACCGTCGGCCACAAGCAGACCGATCACCTGCGAACCATGGGCCTCGTCGAAGCGGCGGCGCAGTTCGCGATCGACACGCTGGCCGAGGGCGGCGCGTTCGTCGCCAAGGTGCTGGCCGGGGGCACCGATGCCGAGCTGCTCGCCCTGCTCAAGCGCCATTTCCGCAGCGTCAAGCACGCCAAGCCGCCGGCGAGCCGCAAGGGCTCGTCGGAGTGGTACGTCATCGCTCAGGGCTTCAAGGGGCGGGCCTGAGCCCGCCTGCCATTACTCGCTGGCAGTGGCAGCGTTGTCCGCGGCGGCAGGTTCCGCCGCAGCCTCGGCCCCGGCCTCCGCGGCCTCGCCCGCAGCGCCTTCGGCGTCCTCGGCCGACTCCTCCGCCGGCGGCGGGGGCAGCGGCGGACCGCCGCCGTTCTGCAGCATGTAGAGAATCACGTTGGCGCGATCCTCGGCGCTGCCGAGCCCGGCGAAGGTCATCTTGGTGCCGGCGGCGAACTGCTTGGGTGCCTTGAGCCAGGCATCCATGTTCTCGTAGGTCCACTCGCCGCCGTGGCCGGAGAGATCCGCCGAATAGGCGAAGCCCGCGGCGTGCTTGCCGATCGGCTTGCCGAGGATCCCGTAGAGATTCGGGCCGATGCCGTTCGCGCCGCCCTGCTCGATGGTATGGCACGCGGTGCACTTGGCGAAGACCGCCTGGCCCTTGGCCGGGTCGCCGGTCGCCAGCAGGGTCGCGAGCGCGGGCCCCTCTGCGGCCGCGCCTTCTTCGACCACGCCCTCGATCGGGAAGCCCATCGTGTGCGGCCGATGCGGCTTGTCGGCTTCGAAATACATGCCGCTGGCGATCGACAGGCCCAGCGCGACGATGCCCGCGCCCAAGGTCCAACCGGCGATGGTATTGAAGTTGTCGTTCATCGAGGGATTTTCTGCCAGGTCTTCGGGTTTGGCGAGCGCTCTAGTGTCGAGGGTGCGCGCGCGCAAGTCCGATAGTCACTTGTCCGCCGCGCATCGCCCCGTTACGCGGCAGCGCCCATGGACAGCTTTCCCGCCCCTGCGCTCGCGCTCGTCGAGGAAATGCGCGCCGCCGCCGCGGCCGATCCGTCGCGCGCGGTCGCCTTCCAGGGGGCGCCGGGAGCAAATTCGCACCGCGCGGCGCTCGAATGGTCGCCCGGCTGCCTGCCGCTGCCGTGCTTCGCGTTCGAGGATGCACTCGATGCGGTAACGTCGGGCGCGGCCGCAAGCGCGATCATCCCGATCGAGAATTCGCAGCACGGCCGGGTGGCCGACATCCATTTCCTGCTGCCCGACAGCGGCCTGTCGATCGTCGGCGAGCACTTCCTGCCGATCCACTACGCGATCATGGGCCTGACCGAAGGGCCGTTCAAGGTCGCCTACAGCCATCCTCAGGCGCTCGGCCAGACGCGGCGCTTCCTGCGCGAGCGCGGGATCGTCCCGCTTGCGTATGCGGACACGGCCGGCGCGGCCGCGCTGGTCAGGGAACAGGGCGAGCCCGACGCCTGCGCGATCGCCCCGGCGCTCGCCGCGGAGCTCTACGGCCTCAGGCTGGTCGAGGACGGCATCGAGGACGCGCCCGACAACACCACCCGCTTCGTCGCGCTGGCCCGTGACCCGCTCGATCCCGCCTCGCTCGCCGGCGTGCCCGCGATGACCACATTCGTGTTCGAAGTGAAGAACATCCCGGCGGCGCTGTACAAGGCGCTCGGGGGCTTCGCCACGAACGGCGTCAACATGACCAAGCTCGAGAGCTACCAGCAGGGCGCGAGCTTTTCCGCGACGATGTTCTACGCCGACATCGTCGGCGCGCCCGGCGACCCGGCGGTCGACCGCGCGCTCGAGGAACTGGCGTTCCACAGCAAGGAACTGCGCATGCTCGGCAGTTACCCGCAGGCACGGCCCCGCGGCTAGCGCCGCACTGGCTGCGCTGTCGGAACCATCGCCCGGCGAGCGGCATTTCCCAGCAAACCTGCACCCGGCGGCGCCGCCGCCCGGGCGGGCTGACAAGGAGAGCGAATGCCCCATCTTCCCACACGCCGCCTGAAGTGGCTGGGACTCGCCAGCGCGGCCGCGGCCGGCCTTGCCGCCTGCGCCACGGTGCCCGGCGCAAACGTGCCCGCCGGCGCGCCGATCACACCGGCCGAAGCGCAGCAGGGCGCCCAGTACCACGAGCAATTCATCGCCGAGTTCGGCGGGGCCTATAGCGGCCCGCAGGCTGCCTACGTCGAACAGGTCGGCCGCAATATCGCCGCACAGTCCGGGCTCGGAAGCCAGTCGTCGTTCGTCGTCACGCTGCTCAACAGCTCGGTCGACAACGCCTTCGCCGTCCCCGGCGGCTACGTCTACGTGACCCGCCAGCTCGTCGCGCTGATGAACAACGAGGCCGAGCTCGCCGGCGTGCTCGGTCACGAAGTCGGCCACGTCGCCGCCCGGCATTCGGCGCGCCGCCAGGAGACCGCGCAGCGCAACCAGATCCTCGGCGTGCTCGGCACGATTCTCTCGGGCGTGCTGCTCGGGAACAGCCAGCTCGGACAGCTCGGACAGCAGCTCGCCGCGACCGCGCCGCAGCTCGCGACGCTCAGCTATTCACGCGCGCAGGAGACCGAGGCCGACCAGCTTGGAATCAACTACCTCATCGGCGCGGGATACGATCCGCGGGCGATGGCGACGGTGCTCCAGAGCCTGGCGATGCAGAATGCGCTCGACGCGCAGCTGCAGGGCCGCGACGCGACGGTTCCCGAATGGGCCTCGACCCACCCGGACCCCGCCGGGCGGGTTCAGAACGCGTTGCGGCTGGCCGGAAACGGCACCGGAGTGACCAACCGCGACACGTTCCTCACCCGCATCGATGGTCTGCTCTACGGCGACGATCCGCGGCAGGGCATGATCGAAGGTCACACCTTCATCCATCCCGACATGCGCCTGACGTTCACGGCGCCGGACGGCTTCTATCTCGTCAACGGCACCCGGGCCGTCTCGATCAACGGCCAGAGCGGCCGCGGACAGCTGACGACGGCCGCCTACAACGGCAATCTCGAAACTTACGTCAGGCAGGCGTTCCAGGCCATCGGCGGAGACCAGGCCCAGCTGGCTCCGCAGAGCCTGCAGCGGACGACGGTCAATGGCCTGCCGGCGGTCTATGGCACGGCACGCGCGACCACGAACAGCGGCAGCCTCGACGTGGTCGTGTTCGCCTACGAGCTGGCGAACAACCAGGCCGTCCACTTCGCGACGATTACCCCGGCCGGCGGGGCCTCGGTGTTCAATTCGATGTTCCAGTCGCTGCGCCGGATCAGCCAGGCCGAGGCCGCGCAGGTGGTTCCGCGGCGCATCGACGTCGTCACCGCCGGAGCCAGCGACACCGTGCAGTCGCTCGCCCGGCGAATGGCATACAACGACGCCCAGGTCGAACGCTTCCGCGCGCTCAACGGTCTCGGCTCGGGCGAGACGGTCGTCGCCGGGCAGAAGTACAAGATCGTCGTCCGCGGCACCTGAACCTGGCCGCGCGGAAGGCGGCGCGGCCGTCAGGACTTGTCGCCGTTCTCCGCCGTGGATGCCGGAGCCGCTTCGGGCGTCGCGGCCGGAGTCGGCGCCGGTGCCGGAGCGGGCGGCGGCGGGATCTGCGCGGCGGGCTTGTTGAGCTCCTCGTTGCCCTCGGCGAGGCCCTTCTTGAAGCTCGAGACGCCCTTGCCGAAGTCGCCCATCATCTCGCTGATCTTGCCGCGACCGAACAGCACGAGGATCACCAGCGCGACGATCACCCAGTGCCAGATGCTCATTCCACCCATTGTCGAGTCTCTCCGTTTCGCCCCCTTGGGTAGCACCGAACGCGCAGCGAGTGAAATGGCTCAGCCGAGGCTCCCCGGCCCGAACGCTTCGGGCAGCAGCTCTGACAGCCGCCACTCGCGGACCTCGGCCGGGCCGCAGCAGTAGATCAGCGGATCGGTCCCGCCGAGATCGGCAAGCTCGTGCAGCACCTGGCGACAGCGCCCGCATGGCGTGACCACGTCGCCGCCGCTCGCGGTCACCGCGACCTCGAGCAGCCCGCCGCGGCGGCCCTCGTTGAACGCCCTGGCCACCGCCACGGTCTCCGCGCACAGCGACAGCCCGTAGCTCGCGTTCTCGACGTTGCTGCCGGTGACGATCGACCCGTCGGCGAAACGCAGCGCCGCACCGACGCGGAACCCCGAGTGCGGCGCGTAGGCCTTGTCCTGTGCCGCGCGGGCGGCCGCGATCAGCTCGGCGCTCACGGCCGCAGCACCACCCAGCGCAGCGGTTCCTCGCTCGCCGCGGTGCGCAGGTTCGAGTTGGCGGTCCACAAGGTCCACGGCCTCCCGGCATAAGTGGGCTGGAACCAGTCGCGCTCCAGCCACAGGTTGCGCTCGATCCGCACGGCGATGTGATAGCGCTCCTCGAACGCCGGGGAAATCTTCAGGACCGCCGGCTTGCCGACATGACCCTCGACCTGGTTGAGAAACGTCGTCAGCTCGCTCTCGACCGCCACTTCGGCGATCGGATCGCCGCAGTCGGCGGCGAGCCGGTCGAGTGCGATCGCGGGCGGCAGCAGGGTCGCATCGCGCGGGACTATGGTCAGGAAATTCGCCGACTGTCGCTCGGCGGCGACGCACGGATCGTAGGCGTGGACGACGCCGAACGGGAGACTGGCCTTGCGCACCTTGCGCAGGTTGCTGGCGAAGACCGGGTCGCGCGCCGAGGCGCCGTCGCTCGCCTCGAGGTAGACGAACGCCGCGCCCACCGCCCCGAGCGCCTCGAAGTTGGTTTCCCCGTCGCGGGCGCCTATGATCACGCCCTGCTGCGGGAACTCGCTTCGCGGCGGGGTCCAGTGGCGGCCCTGCCACCACAGCCAGCCGCCGGCTCCGGCCAGGACCAGCGCCAGCAGCGCGACGATACGCGTGCGCCACGAAACTCCGCGCTTCCTGCCCATGATATCAGCGACCGCCCCTTGCTCCCCTAGATCCTGATATGGAGCACGCAGATCAGGGTGAAAAGCCGCCTCGCGGTGGCGAAGTCGGTTTCCACCTTGCCCTCGAGCGCCTCGAGCAGCTGCCGCGTGGCGCGGTCGTGGATCGCCCGGCGGGCCATGTCGAGCGTCTCGATCTCCTGCGCCGAAGCCTTGCGCAGCGCCTTGTAGTACGAATCGCAGATCGCGAAATATTCGCGAACCACGCGGCGGAAGCGCGCGAGGCCGAGGCCGAGGGTTTCCGCCTCGGCGTCCGCGGCATCGCGGATCAGCATCGCCAGTCGCCCGTCGGCGACCGACAGTTCGAGCGACCAGGGGCCGGTATGTCCGCGATCGGCGGCGCGCAGCGGCCTGAAGCGATTTTCGGCCTCGAGGTCGCGCATCGCCACCTCGCGTTCGCGCTCGACCGCCTGGTTGCGCCGAAACACGGTCGACTGGTCCAGCGTGACGCGAGCGATGCGGTCCGAAGCCATGGCCCGGCTTTCGCAGATGCGAGAGGCCGGGGGCAAGAAAATCCTCCCCCCGGCGAGCGGGACAGGGTCTTCCCCGCTATCCACAGCACCCTTTTGTCGCGCTGCACTTGCCCCCGGACTCGACCGCGCGCATCACGCGCACATGGCCGATCAAGACCTTCTCGACCGCCCCGCGGCGGATGCGCCCGCGGGCCGCGCGCTGCCGTCGAATCTCGAGGCGGAGGCGGCGTTCCTCGGCGCGGTGCTGATCGACAACCGGCTGCTCGAGGAACTCGCCGTGCCGCTCCGGCCCGAGCATTTCTTCGAACCGCTGCATGCGCGCATCTTCGAGCGGGTGCTGACGCTGCTCGACAAGCAGATGGTCGTCACCCCGGTGACGCTGAAGCCCTATTTCGAGACCGACCCTGCGATGGCCGAGCTCGGCGGGACGCAGTACCTCGCGCGGCTTACCGCCGACGGCCAGGGGCTGCTCGCGCCGCGCGAGCTGGCGCAGCAGATCTACGACCTCGCGCTGCTGCGCGAGCTGGTCAGCGTCGGCCGCGACCTCGTCGAGCACGCGCTCGACACCTCCGAAGAAGTCGAGCCGATGCGGCAGATCGAGCAGGCCGAGGCGGCTCTGTTCCGCGTCGCCGAGGGCGCCGCCGGGAGCAGCGAGGCCGAGAGCTTCCGCGGCGCGACCGGCAAGGCGCTCGAGATGATCGAGACGGCGATCAACTCGGGCGGCCACGTCTCCGGCAAGACGACCGGGTTCGCCTCGCTCAACGACAAGTGCGGCGGGCTGCACAACTCGGACCTGATCATCCTCGCGGGGCGCCCGGGCATGGGCAAGACCTCGCTCGCGACCAACATCGCCTTCAACTGTGCCGACCGGCTGCTGCGCGACCGGCGCGACGGGATCGACAAGTCGGTCGGTGCGGCCGTCGCGTTCTTCAGCCTCGAGATGTCGAGCGACCAGCTGGCGACGCGCGTGCTCGCCGAGCAGGCCGGCATTCCGAGCGAGGCGCTGCGCATGGGCAAGATCAGCCGCGAGGACTTCCAGCAGCTGAGCTATGCGAGCCAGCGGCTCGCCGAGCTGCCGCTGTTCATCGACGATACCCCGGCGCTGACCATCTCCGCACTGCGCACGCGCGCGCGGCGCCTGAAGCGCAAGCACGACATCGGCCTGATCGTGGTCGACTACCTGCAGCTGCTGCAAGGCAGCCAGCGCAGCCAGGACAACCGCGTCAACGAGATCTCCGAGATCAGCCGCGGCCTGAAGACGCTGGCCAAGGAGCTCAACGTGCCGGTGATCGCGCTGTCGCAGCTCAGCCGCGCGGTCGAGCAGCGCGAGGACAAGCGGCCCATGCTCTCCGACCTGCGCGAGTCGGGCTCGATCGAGCAGGACGCCGACATGGTCTGGTTCGTGTTCCGCGAGGACTACTACGTCGCCGCGCGCGAGCCCAAGGTGCCGCACGGGGACGACGACGTGAAGGCGCACGAGGCGCACGCCGCCTGGCAGGCCGAAATGGAACGAGTCTACGGGCTCGCCGAGGTGATCATCGCCAAGCAGCGTCACGGTGCGACCGGCAAGGTGCGGCTGCGGTTCGAGCCCAAGATCACCAAGTTCAGCGACCTCGCGCCGGGGGACTATCCGGGCGGCGGGTACGACTGACCGAGGAGGCAGGGCCCCTCATCCGACGGTGACCCAGGGCCTGCTGGCGTAGACCCAAGTCGGGCGACTGGTGGAGCCTGGAGGAGGGATCGCGTCCAGAATGCCTGCGAGGACCATCGCGTCGACGAGCCCGACGTTCATGCCCTGCCCGCCGGCCGGCTGTGAACATGCGCCGCGTCGCCCATCAGCAGCACGGGGCTGTCGGAGTAGTTCAGGGCGAGACGGTGGTGAACGCGGAAGCGCGAGCTCCAGATCACCCGTTCGCCCCGTGTCGGCGCCGCGCGTGCAGCGCTACCTGACTCTCGGGAGCGGGCTGAGCGTGCAGGCTAAGGCCCGCAGGTCCATTCGCCTTCGATTCGCTGCGAGCCGGAAGGAGTCGAGATCTCCAGGCGTGCCGGCAGGGGCGGCGACTCGCCTTGTGCCAGCGGGGTTTCCGAGGTGACCACGACGCGCGCGACGAGGTCGCCGCTGGTGAAGCGCGCGCCGCGAACCAGGGCGTTGAAGCCGCCAGTTGCATCGGCACGGAGCCGCAGCGTCGAGGGGCCGAGTCGCAGGACGCTCTCCGCACGCGCCGCGTCGAGCACGTCAGCCGAGGCCACAAGCAACGGCCCGTCGGCGCCGGGCTCGACGAACGCGCAGGACAGCTCTCCGGTGAGCCGCGCGGCTTCGACGTCCTCCCTCGTCAGCGCCTGCCGGTTCCCGACCGCGACGACGCCCGGCATGGCGGCAGGCTCCGCTTCGTCGGACGCGTTGTCGGAACAGCCACCCAGCGCTGACACGGCGGCGGCAAGAAGGAGCGCGGTGCGCATCATCTCGAGTGAAACGGCGGCCGCGCCGTCGGTTCCCCCCGGCTAGCAGATCAGGTTGAATCGCCGGTTCACCGTGTAGTCGATCACCACGACCAGAAACAGCGCGAGCCGCCAGCGTACCCGGTTCCACCAGGTCGCCCGCTCGGCATGGACGGCCGGGGTGATCTCGCGCGCGGCCGGGAGCAGATCGTCCATGAACTGGCGCATGCGGCGCGCGAGATCGGCGTCCTCGATGTACAGCACGATCTCGAGGTTGATGTAGAGGCTGCGCGCATCGAAGTTGGCGCTGCCGAGATAGACCGCGTCGTCGAGCACGATCAGCTTGGTGTGCAGGCGGCAGGCCTCGAACTCCCAGATCCGCACCCCCGCTTCGAGCAGCCGGCCGTAGTAGGCGCGCGCCGCGCGGATCGTCACCGCGTGGTCGGACTTGGCCGGCAGCAGGATGCGCGTGCGCCCCTTGGCGGCGATCGCGCGGATGCGCCGCGCGAGGCGCCGCGAGGGCGAGAAGTAGGCCGTGATCAGGTCGAGCCGGTCGCCCTCGACCAGGTCCTGGCTGACGAGCCGCGCCCAGCTCGACAGGCGCAGGGTCGGCCCGCCGATCAGCAGGCGCACCGGGCCGGTGCCGCCGTCCCAGTCCCTGACCCGGCGGCGAATACCGCGAAACTGCGCCTTCGGATGCGTGACCCACTCCTCGAGCTGGTCGAACCAGGCCTCGATGCGGGCGACCACCGGACCCTCGACGGTGAAGCCGAGATCGGCCCAGCGCTCCTCGCCCGGTGCGGCGAAATAGGTGTTCTCGACGTTGAACCCGCCGAGCATCGCGATCCGCCCGTCGGCCACCACGAGCTTCTGGTGGTTGCGGATCAGGTAGCCGCGGGTCAGCCGGGGCAGGAAGCAGCAGAACCGGCCGCCGGCCTCGACCAGTCGCGTGAAGAACGTCTCGCCCGCCTCCGCGCCGAACCCGTCGACGACGACGCGCACGTCGACCCCGCGCGCCGCCGCCTCGACGAGCGCATCGCGCACGGCCTCGCCGGCCTCGTCGGTGGCGAAGATGTAGAAGGCGATCTTGAGCGAGCGCTCGGCCCCGGCGATCAGACCGAGCAGCGCGTCGAACCGCTCGCGCCCGCCCGGATAGAACGCCAGCGAGTGGCCTTGCGCCTCGACCGAGAACGGTGGCGGATCGGTGTAGTCCTCGCCCGGCACGTCGTTGTCGGCCATCCGCGCGTTGTAGCGTCTTCGCGCGGGCGGGAAACCTTGACTTGGCGGGCCCCTCCGCCTAAGTCGCCCGCTTTCCGAACAACCCGCATTTCCGGAGTGCCCCATGGCGCGCGTTACTGTCGAAGATTGCGTCGACAAGGTTCCCAACCGGTTCGACCTCGTCCTGCTCGCCGCGCAGCGTGCGCGGGAGATCTCGGGCGGTGCGGAGCTGACCGTCGATCGCGACCGCGACAAGAACCCGGTCGTCGCCCTGCGCGAGATCGCCGAGCAGACGGTCAAGCCGAAGCAGCTCTACGAGAGCCTGGTGCAGTCGCTGCAGCGCGTGCTGCCCGACGAAGAGGACGAGGCGGACGAGATCGCCTCGCTGAGCCAGTCGGCCGAGGCGATGCGCCTGTCGGCCGCCGCCCCCGCCCGCTCGACCTCGGTCGGCGGCGACTACGACGGCTGAGCCGGGGACTATCGTCCGAAGCCAAGAGGCCGCGCCGCGAGGTGCGGCCCTTTTGCCATGCGCCCGATACACCGCCGCGTGGAAGGGCTGGCTGGCGCGGCCTCGCCGCGATACGATGGCGTGGATGGTGAGGGCGTGAGCGACATTCCCGAAGCGATCGGCAGCCTGGCCGAAGGCGCGCTGCTCGGCCGCGCGGTCGAGCCGGCGCACGGTGGGGGAAAGGTCGACAAGGGACACACTCGCGAGTCGGCCTGCCTCAACTGCGGCACGGAGCTGATCGGGACGCATTGCCACGTCTGCGGGCAGAAAGCTCACGTCCACCGCACGCTCGGCGCGTTCCTCCACGACCTGCTGCACGGCGCGCTGCATTTCGAGGGCAAGATCTGGCACACGCTGCCGCTCCTGGTGCTCAGGCCCGGCGAGTTGACCCGACGCTATATCGAGGGTGAGCGGGCGCGATTCGTCTCGCCGATGGCCCTGTTCCTGTTCTCCGTGTTCCTGATGTTCGCAGTGTTCCAGGCGGCCGGGATCGGCGCACCGACCGATTTCGGCGACGGGGACATCGTCGCACAGGACCCAGGCGATTCCACCCTGGCGGAGCGCAAGCTCGAGGGACTGCGGCAGGCGCGGGCGGAGCTCGACGAGGGCAACCCCGCCGCGCCGATTCTCGACAGTCAGATCGAAGCGGCCGAGCGGCGCATCGCCGCTGCCGAAGCAGAAGCCCGCGGCGAGCCCGAGGTCCTAGCGCAAAGCGAGGGCGGCAGGGGCAAGCTCACCGCCCGGCGGACGGGCTGGGAGTTCCTCGATCACGGGATCGACAAGTGGCGCCAGAACCCGGGGCTCATGGCCTACAAGCTGCAGGCCAACAGCTACAAGTTCTCGTGGCTGCTGATCCCGCTGTCGGTGCCGTTCGTGTGGCTGATCTTCGCCTGGCGCCGGACGTTCGGCGCCTACGATCACGCGGTGTTCGTGACCTACTCGCTATGCTTCATGACGCTGCTGTTCGTGGCGCTGACGGTGCTCGGCATGCTGCCTATTTCGGGTGGCTGGCTGGCGCTTGCCTTCATGCTGGTTCCGCCGCTGCACATCTACAAGCAGCTGCGCGGCGCTTACGGCCTGTCGCGGTTGTCCGCGCTGTGGCGGACGATGGCGCTGCTGGTGTTCATCGTCATCGTCCTGACGCTGTTCCTCAACCTGCTGCTGCTGCTGGGCGCGCTCGGCTGAGCGAGCGCTTCAGGCGCCCTGCGGCGCTTCTCCGCCGAAGCGCCTGCCGGCCTTCGGCACCGCCGAGCCGCGCACCGGCCGCGAAGCGACCGGGGTCGCCGGCGGCTCGGGCCGGTCGATCTTGCCGGTCTCGAGCAGTTGCTTGATTTCGTCGCCGGTCAGCGTTTCGTACTCGAGCAATGCCTGCGCAAGCAGGTGCAGCTGGTCCTGGTGCTCGGTCAGCAATTCTGTCGCGCGCTTGTGCGCGCCCTCGACCAGCGCCTTGATCTCGGCGTCGATCAGCTTGTTGGTCTCGTCGGACATGAAGGTCCGCTGCGAGCCGCCCATGCCGAGATAGCCTTCGTACTGGTCCTCGTACTGCAGCGGGCCGAGCTTGTCCGACATGCCCCACTTGGTGACCATGTTGCGGGCGAGGTTGGTCGCGTAGGAGATGTCCGACGAGGCCCCCGACGAGACCTTGTCGTGGCCGAAGATCAGCTCCTCGGCGACGCGGCCGCCCATACTGACCGAAAGGTTGGCCAGCATCTTGTCGCGCTGGTACGAATAGTTGTCGCGCTCGGGCAGGCGCATGACCATGCCCAGCGCCCGGCCGCGCGGGATGATCGTCGCCTTGTGGATCGGGTCGGAGGCCGGTTCGTGGACCGAAACGATCGCGTGACCCGCCTCGTGGTAGGCGGTCATCTTCTTCTCGTCGTCGGTCATGACCATGCTGCGGCGCTCGGCGCCCATCATGACCTTGTCCTTGGCGTCCTCGAACTCCTGCATCGCGACGAGGCGCTTGTTGCGCCGAGCGGCGAGCAGCGCCGCTTCATTGACGAGGTTGGCGAGGTCCGCACCCGAGAAGCCAGGCGTGCCGCGGGCGATAGTGCGGGCATTGACGTCGGGCGCCAGCGGCACCTTCTTCATGTGCACGTTGAGGATCTTCTCGCGCCCGTCGATGTCGGGGATCGGCACGACGACCTGGCGGTCGAAGCGGCCCGGGCGCAGCAGCGCCGGGTCGAGCACGTCGGGCCGGTTGGTCGCGGCGATGATGATGATGCCTTCGTTGGCCTCGAACCCGTCCATCTCGACGAGCAGCTGGTTGAGCGTCTGCTCGCGCTCGTCGTTCGAATTGCCGAGGCCGTGGCCGCGGTGACGACCGACCGCGTCGATCTCGTCGATGAAGACGATGCACGGCGCGTTCTTCTTCGCCTGCTCGAACATGTCGCGCACGCGGCTGGCGCCGACGCCGACGAACATTTCGACGAAGTCCGAGCCCGAGATGGTGAAGAACGGGACGCGCGCCTCACCGGCAATCGCGCGGGCGAGCAGCGTCTTGCCGGTGCCCGGCGAGCCGACCAGCAGCGCGCCCTTGGGAATCTGGCCGCCCAGCTTGGAGAAGCGCTGGGGGTCCTTGAGGAACTCGACGATCTCCTCGAGCTCCTCGCGCGCCTCGTCGATGCCGGCGACGTCGTCGAAGGTGACCCGGCCCTGCTTCTCGGTCAGCAGCTTGGCCTTGGACTTGCCGAAGCCCATGGCCCCGGAACCGCCGCCCTTCTGCACCTGGCGCAGCGCGAAGAAGGCGACGCCGAGGATCAGCAGGAACGGCAGAGACTGCAGCAGGATGAACAGGAGCACGCTCTGCTGCTCGGGCTCGGTACCCGCGTAGCGGACGCCGTGCTCTTCGAGCAGTCCCGTCAGGTTGGTGTCGTTCGCGACCGGCACCGTGCTGAAGGCGGAGCCGTTCTTGAGCGTGCCGGTGATCCGGTTGGGTGCGATCTTGACTTCCTCGACGGTGCCCTCGGCGACGCGGCTGCGGAAGTCGGAGTAATCGATCTGCGTGCCCGCCGCTTCGCGCGGCCCGCTGAACATCGAGACCACGAGCAGCAGCGCGAGGAAGATCCCCCCCCAGACGAGCAGGCTCTTGACCCAGGGATTGCCGCCGTTCTCGGGCTCGCGATTGTCGTTCATTCGATGTCCTTGCCTTTCGCCGGCAATGTAGGCGCGCCCGGGTGAATGGCAAGTTGATCGCGCGCCTTATCGGCTTATCGGCGCGGGCGCGCGACCAGCAGCCGGTCGGACAGGTCGGCGCCCTGCTGGCCGGTCACCTGGACCAGGGCCTCGAGGCCTTCGCTGCGCCGGGCGAGCTTTTCGAGCTGCTCGGGAAGCTCGCGCCCGGCGATGATCGGCGAGAGGCCGCGCAGCGCGGTTTCACGGGCGCCGGCGACTACGCCGATCAGCGAGCCGCCCGGCGCGCGGAAGCGGGCGACGAAGCCGTAGTCGCGGTAGAACACCGGGGCGGCGAGACGGCGTGCCTCCTCGCTGACGTAGCTGCGATGGGACGCCGTATCGACGATCTCGTCATAGCTCTCGCCCACGGCGAAGCCCGAATCGCTGAACACCGTGTCCTCGAGCGCACCCATGGCCCCGACCAGGCCGATGTAGACGATGTCGGCCTCGCGAATGGTATCGGCGGCGAGCTCGGACGAGGGGACGACGCTGACTTTGCGCCCCTCGCGGGCGAGCACAGGCATGATCTCGCGCAGCCCATAGGCGGTCGCGAGCGGAAGGTAGGTCAGGCCGACATCCTCGGCGTTGCCATAGCGCTCGGGCTCGGCTTCCTGTAGCCCGGCGAGATCCATCGGGGAATCGATCCGGAAATCGCGGATCAGGCGGCTTTGCTCGGGGCGCACCGGGTCGATCTCGCCGAACATGTAGTAGTCGCCGACGACGACCACGATCGGGCGGTCGGATTCGAGGAATGGCCGCCAGAACGCGTTGGCCGGCGGGGCGTCGCCGCCGCCCAGCGCGCGGCCAAGCAGGAAGGTGGCGGCGATCGCTGCGGCAAGGGCGATACCGAATACCCACCATCGGCGTTGCGCAGGGACGGCTTGCCGTGACGGTTCGGACGCCGCGGCTGGGCCCGCGAGGCGGAGCGCGTAGGTTCCCGAGGGGATCAGCAGCCGCGCCCCGTCGGGGCCCTCGCCCTCGGCGGCATAGAATTCGTCGAGCCGCTTGCGCAGGCGGTGGACATAGACCCGCACGGTGGCGTCGTCGCCTTCGGTATCGGGCTGGCCGAACACGCTGTCGGCGATGTCGGCCTGGCTCGCCGAGGGCCCGCCCGGGCCGCGCTCTGCGAGGTAGTCGAACAGCTCGCGCAGGCGGCCGCTTTCGGCGAGCACGCCGCTCGCGCGAACGCGCGCGATCTCGGCGAGGAACAGCTGCTCCTCGCGCTGGCCCCTGCGGCCGGCATTCGTGGCCGAAGCCTCAGTCAAGCGCTGTCCCAACCCCCTGTGTAACGGCCCTGTAACGCGACCGATTACCGTAATTAACTTGGATTGGCGAGCGGCGGCCGGTTCAAGCAGCGTGCTTCGGGTGGCTTTTGCGGGTCACCGAACGCCTTTCTGGGCTCGCCCGGCCGAACGGACCGGGCGAGCCCGTTCTTTGAGCGACGGGGAGACACGATGAGGATGACCGCGCGCCGCCTGGCCCTGTCCGGTGCGGGTGCATTTGGTCTGCTGCTGGGCGCGGTGACGCCGTCCACGGCGTATGCCGACGACGAGGATGTGGGCGCTGCCGAGGCGGAGGGGCAGGCGATCTACGTCTACGGACGTGGCGAGCAACGGATCGGCGAAGCAGCGGCGGCGAGCGAAGGCGGCGTGGCAGGCGCCGACATCGAAATCCGCCCGCTGCTCCGCCCGGCCGAACTGCTCGAGGCGACCCCGGGGCTCATCGCCACGCAGCACTCGGGCGGGGGCAAGGCCAACCAGTACTTCCTGCGCGGGTTCAACCTCGACCACGGCACCGACTACTCGGTCTACATCGACGACATGCCGATGAACTTCCGCACCCACGGCCACGGCCAGGGGTATCTCGACGTCAACGGCCTGATCCCGGAGACGGTCGCGCGGATCGACTACCGCAAGGGGCCCTACCGCGCCGACACCGGCGATTTCAGCTTCGTCGGCTCGAGCGCGATCACCACGCACGACAGGCTCGACCCGTTCGTGCTCGTCGAAGGCGGGATGTACGGCTACCACCGGTTCGTCGCCGGCGGCTCGGTCAAGGCCGGCGCTGGCGACCTGCTGGTGGTGGGGCAGGCCAAGTTCTACGACGGCCCGTGGGATCTGCCGGAAGACTTCGACGGCTACTCGGCGCTGCTCAAGTACTCTATGCCGCTCGGCGACGGCGAATTCCAGGCCTCGCTCAACGTTTTCGACGCGACCTGGGCGCCGACCGAGCAGATCCCCGAGCGCGCGATCGGCATCCTGGTGCCCGACGCCTACGGCACGCTCGACCCGACGCTGCGCGGCAGCACCGAGCGGCAGATCCTGACGCTCAACTACCGGTCCGACAGCTGGCGCCTGACCGGCTACCTGCAGCACTACGACTGGGACCTGCTGTCCAACTTCACCTTCTTCCTCGAAGACCCGGTCAACGGCGACCAGCTCAGGCAGTACGACAAGCGCTGGACCTATGGCGGCCGGATCGAGCGGACTCTCCATGTCGACGACACGCTCTCGCTGCGGATCGGCACCGAACTGCGCGAGGACTCGCAGCCGCGCGTCGGACTCGACGAGACGATCGCCGGGGTAAAGGAGTTCACGGTCGGCGCGTTCGACGTCAAGGAGACGAGCGCCGGGCTCTACGCCGAGGCGGTGTGGCAACCCGTCGACCGGCTGATGATCGTCGGCGGGTTGCGCGGCGACTGGTACCGATTCCGCACCGAGGCGCTCGAGGGCGAGAGCAGCTGGAGCGGAGACGCCAAGGACCACGGCCTGTTCCCCAAGATCGGGGTCAACTACGAGGTCGCCGACGGTATCGCGCTCTACGCCAACTGGGGCGAAGGCTTCCATTCGAACGACGCGCGCGGCGCCACCAATCCGGTCGACCCGGTCCCCGGCGTGGTCGAAGGCACGATGAAGGAAGTCGGTACGAGGTTCGAGCGCGGCGGGCTGATCCTGACCGGAGTCTACTGGTGGAGCTCGATCGACAGCGAGCTGATCTACGTCGGAGATGCCGGCGCGGTGGAACCCAACGAGGCCAGCACGCGCCACGGCTACGAGATCACCGCGTTCTGGAAACCCAACGACTGGCTCGCGCTCGACGGCGTGTGGACCGGCTCGAGTGCGCACTACGTGGGCCTGCCCGAGGGCGAGAACTATGTCCCCGGCGCGCTCGAGAGCGCGGGCGAGCTCGGCATCTCGGCGCTGTTCCCGGAGTGGAACGCTGCGGCGAGGCTGCGCTACCTCGGGCCGCACCCGCTGGTCGAGGACAACTCCGAGCGCGGCGAGGACACGCTGCTGGTCAACCTGCGCACGGCCTGGACACCGACCAACGGCGGCGGATGGGAGATCTATGCCGAGGTGCTCAACCTGTTCGACAGCCACGCGCACGACATCGACTACGTCTACGCGACGCGCTTCCCGGGCGAGCCGCCCGAGGGCATCGAAGGGCGTAACAGCCGTGTCGTCGAGCCGCGCCAGTTGAGGGTCGGAGTGAAGAAGACGTTCTGAGCGACCGCGACAAGGTAGCCTGACATCGCGGGTCGCGTCGAGACCGGCAAGTGCGAGCCCTCGCTGCCGCTCGCCTTCCGCACCGCCGACGTGTTCGGGCTGCCGTTCGAGCGGATATTCCTGCGCGACTGAGCGTCCCCGGATCAATACGGATAGCGCGACCGGACGCCGCCCCGGATGACTCGGGCGCCCGCTCGTTTCGTTGGCCGGCGCTCGCCATGGCGCAAAACCATGTCGCGACAACGAGTTGGGCGAGAATCAGCGGAACCGGAGGTGCCGCGCCTCGTTAATCTGGGAGACATTTTCAACGGTGCGCTGCAGCAAAGCTTAACTCTTTAATTTCGGGAACCAAATTTCCACCTCCGGCGTATAGACCGGAGTTGGCTTGCCAAAGCCGGCTTTCTATGTTGCACTGCACCATGCGTTATCCGTCGCGGATGAGGGCGCGCGCGGCTGACGCTGCATTGTAAGGGGAAGTAACCGAATGGTCCTCGAAGTCGACGTCGCCACTCGCTCTGCCTCCCGCGCCGCCGGGGCCGATGTCCGTTCGATCTTCACGCAACTCAAGGATACCCTGCCACCACGCCGGATCGCGATGGTCGGCACTTACACGCCGCGCAAATGCGGCATTGCCACGTTCGGCAGCGACATTGTCGAGAAGCTCGCCGAGTTCCACCCGCACGTCGAAGTCGACGTCTACGCGCTCGACGACCCCCGAACGCCGCTCGAGTACACGGGCATCGCCGGGACGATCGTCGCCGACGATCGCGAGGCCTATCTCACGGCCGCGCGGCGGATCAACGAGAGCGGCGTCGAGGCGGTCTGGCTGCAGCACGAATACGGTATCTTCGGCGGACCCGACGGCGAGTTTGTGTGCGATTTCGTCGATCGCCTCGCCGCGCCGGTGATCCTCACACCGCACACCGTCCTGACCAAGCCGACCGACCGCCAGCGCGAAATCCTCCAGCATCTCGTCAACCGCGCCAGCCGGATCATGACGATGAGCCGGCACTCGTGCCAGCTGCTCGCCGACATGTACCGCGCGCCGCGCGAGCTGCTGCAGATCATCCCCCACGGCGCCCCCGACCGCCCGTTCGGCCGCTCCGAGCAGTTCAAGGAGCGCATGGGGCTGGCCGGCAAGAACGTGCTGATGACCTTCGGCCTGCTCGGCCCGGGCAAGGGTCTGGAGCGCGTCATCGAGGCGCTTCCGGCGATCGTCGCCCGTCACCCTGATACGGTCTACCGCATCGTCGGCGCCACCCACCCCAACCTCGTTGCGCGCGAGGGCGAGGCCTATCGCGAGAAGCTGCAGACGCTGGCCGACGCGCTCGGCGTCGCCGACCACATCCTGTGGGACAACCGCTTCCTCGACACCGACGAGCTGCTCGACCAGCTCGAGGCCTGCGACATCTACGTGACGCCCTACTTCAACCTGCAGCAGTCGACCTCGGGCACGCTGAGCTACGCCGTGGCGTTGGGCAAGGCGGTCGTCTCGACCCCCTACCTGCACGCGACGGAACTGCTCGCCGGCAACGCCGGCCGCCTGATCCAGCCCGACAGCGCGCCGGCGATCGCCGAGGCGGTCAACGCCCTGCTCGACGACCCCGAGGAGCTGCTGGCGCTGCAGCGGCGCGCCTACGCCAAGGGCCGCCAGACGATCTGGCCGCGCTTCGCCGACGGGGCGGCCGCCCTGATCGAAGCCGCGATCGCGCCCCCCGCGCAGGCGGCGCCGGTAACTGCCACTCCGGGCCTGACCGCGGTCTTCGCGATGAGCGACGGGACCGGCATCCTCCAGCACGCGATCGGCGTGGTGCCCGATCGTCGCCACGGCTACTGCCTCGACGACAACGCGCGCGCGCTGATGCTGATGAACGTCGCTGCCGGGCTCAGCGCCGCGGAGCGCCTGCGCTGGAGCCAGACTTATGCCTCGTTCGTCCAGCACGCGTGGAACGAGGATCGCAAGGTGTTCCGCAACTTCATGAGCTATGCGCGCGACTGGCTCGAGGAGCAGGGTTCGGAAGACTCGAACGGCCGCGCGGTCTGGGCGCTCGGGCATACGGTCGAGAACGCCCCCGATCCCGATATTCGCGCCTGGGCCTGGCGCTGGTACCGCGAGGTGCTCCCGCACTGTTCGGAAATGACCTCGCCGCGGACGATCGCCTTCACGATGCTCGGCGCGGCTTCGGTGCTCCGGGTCCAGCCCGGCCACAAGCCTTCGCACGAGGTGCTGAGCAACGGCGCCGACGTGCTGTACCGCCTGCTCGGCGGCGCGCGGCGGCCCGACTGGGCCTGGTTCGAGGCGGTGCTCGGTTACGACAACCCGCGGCTCAGCCAGGCGCTGATCGAGGCCGGCATCGTGCTGGCGAACGACGACTACATCAACGCCGGGCTGGAGACGCTCGAGTGGATCGCCGACCAGCAGACCGCGGCGAACGGCCAGTTCCGCCCGATCGGCTGCGGCAGTTTCGGAAAGCCTCACAACCACTATCCCTTCGACCAGCAGCCGCTCGAGGCGCAGGCCGCGATCGAGGCCGCGCGCACAGCGTGGAACGCGACCGGCGACGCCCGCTGGATCGACCGCGCGCGGGCGGCGTGGGAGTGGTACTTCGGGGCCAACGATCGCGGCGCCGTGCTGGCCGACATTGCCACCGGGCGCTGCCGCGACGGCCTTACCCCACGGGGCGCAAACGAAAATTGCGGCGCGGAATCGCTTCTCGCCTTTCAACTCGCCCACTATTCCATGCTAGCGCTGGCCCAGGCGCAGCAGAGCGAATCGGTGGGAGACAATCGTGGGGGCCAAGGGCGGCTGGGTTAACGGAACGCCGTTGCAAATCCTCGACGAACGGCTCCACGCCGACCCCTCGCGGGTCGTGTTGCGGCCCTTCCACCTGGGATGGCAGGCGAGCAATTCGCCCAGCGATCGCGCGCTCAAGCTGGTCCACGACATCGCCTCGCTGAGCGAGGAGCAGGTCGAGGCGGAATATGCGCGCGTGCGCGGCGACTTCGTCGCCCGGCACTGGCAGACCGAGAAGATGTTCGACGACCGCTTCGAGGAAGTCGAGGCGACCGTCGACATCGACTGCAGCGGCTTCTCGCAGACGCGCAAGCGGCTGATCGGGGCATTCTTCTGCCACGAGTACACTTACGCCGCGGCCGCGCTGATGAACCCGTCGATCGTGCCCCATCCCGACCAGAGCGGGATCTCGGGCGGGTCGGTCAGGTTCGTGATGAGCCTGCGCGCCGTGGGTGAGGGGCACATCAGCTCGATCGCGTTCCGCGAGGGGATAGCCAACGCGGACGGCACCTTCTCGCTCTGGCCGCAGGGCCCGCTGGCGACCTCGGTGGATCTCGACGACGCCAGCCTGCACGACAGCGACTCCGCTGTGGTCGTGCACCGCCACCCGGAATCGACGCTGAGCAACACGGTGATCTTCCCGATCACCGAGCAGCAGCGCGGCGGGCTCGAGGACTTGAGGCTCGTGCGCTTCGACCACGGGGGCGGCGACTTCGAGTGGATCGGCACCTACACCGCCTATTCGGGCCGCTCGATCCGCTCGGAGCTGCTGCGGACGATCGACTTCAAGCGGTTCCTGCTCGAACCGATCGACGGCAAGGCCGGACGCAACAAGGGCATGGCGCTGTTTCCCGAAAAGATCGGCGGCAGGTACGCGATGGTCGGACGGCAGGACGGCAAGAACCTGTTTCTGCTCAAGTCCGACCGGATCGACCGGTGGAACTCCGAAGGCACGCTGCTGATGGAGCCGAAATATCCGTGGGAGTTCATCCAGATCGGCAACTGCGGCAGCCCGATCCTGACCGACGCCGGCTGGCTGCTGTTCACCCACGGCGTCGGCGCGATGCGCAAGTACTCGCTCGGCTGCGCACTGCTCGACCGCGACAATCCCGCCAAGGTGATCGGCCGCACGGCCGAGCCGGTGCTGACCGCGGTCGACGCCGACCGCTCGGGCTACGTTCCCAACGTGGTCTACACCTGCGGCGCGCTGCTGGTCGGCGAACGGCTGCTGGTTCCCTACGGCATCTCGGACAGCGCGGTCGGCTTCGCCACCGTGGAGGTGAAGGCCCTGCTGGACCTGATGGTGTGATGGGGCGTTAGCGAGGCATGCTGCTCGAAACGAAGACCGTCGAAAAGCCGTGGGGGAAAGACCTGCTGCCCCCGCCCTTCGAAACGCCGGCAGGCAAGCGGATCGGCGAGATCTGGTTCGTTCCGCCGACCGACCTCCCGCAGCTGCTGGTCAAGTACCTGTTCACCAGCGAAAAGCTGTCGGTGCAGGTGCACCCGTCGGACGCGCAGACCGAGGCCATGGGGCTCGGCCGCCAGGGCAAGGAGGAATGCTGGCTGGTGATCGACGCCGAACCCGGGGCGACGCTGGGGATCGGCTTCAAGGAGCCCATCGATGCCGACACGATGCGGGCGGCTGCGTTGGACGGGTCGATCGAGGACATGCTCGTGTGGCATCCGGTCAGGGCCGGCGACTTCTTCTACATCCCGGCGAATACGGTGCACGCGATCGGCGGCGGTTGCTCGATCATCGAGATCCAGCAGAACTCGGACATCACCTACCGGCTCTATGACTACGGCCGCCCACGCGAGTTGCATCTCGAGGAGAGCGTCGCCGTGGCCAAGGGGGAGCCATACGGCGAGGGGCTGCATCGGCACATCCCCCCGGGCGACGTCTCGTTGGTCGACGGACCCTATTTCCGGCTCGACCAGGTCGATGGGCTACCGAGCACCGAGCAGGCGGCACGCTACCACGGTTGCCTGCTGGTGATCCCGCGCAGCGGCAAGGCCTGCGTCGAGGACGAACCGGTGCTGCCGGGCCAGTGCGCGTTGGCGCATTCGATCGACGAGGTGGTGTTCGATCCCAAGGGCAGCTGCCTGATCGCGCAGCCGTGCGGGAAGCGGTAGGGCTCGCGCTGGAGGCTACCGCCCCTTCCACTCGGGCGTCCGCTTCTCGATGAACGCGGCCATGCCCTCGGCCTTGTCCTCGGTCGCCGCGAGGATGTCGAACAGGCGGCGTTCGAGGCGTATCCCTTGGGTCAGCGGCAGCTCCTGCGCGGCGTCGACGAGCTCCTTGGCGGCCTTCACCGCGAGCGGGGGCATCGAAGCGATCTTCTCGGCCGCGGCCAGCGCCTCGTCGAGCAGCGCAGCGGCGGGGACCACGCGCGCGACGAGGCCGGCACGCTCGGCCTCCTCGGCGCCGATCATCCGCCCGGTCAGGATGAGGTCCATCGCCTTGGCCCTGCCGATCGCGCGGGTCAGCCGCTGGCTGCCGCCCATCCCGGGAACGACGCCGAGCGTGATCTCGGGCTGGCCGAACTTCGCGCTGTCGGCGGCGATGATGAAGTCGGCCATCATCGCCAGTTCGCAGCCGCCACCGAGCGCGTAACCATTGACCGCCGCGATCCACGGCTTGCGCGTGCCGCCGACGAGATGAGTGGTCCAGCGGGCGAACATGTCGTCGGCGTAGAACTGGGCCGCGGGCTTGGCCGCCATTTCCTTGATGTCCGCCCCCGCGGCGAAGGCCTTGTCGCCGGCACCGGTGATCACCGCACAACGCTGGGTCGCATCGGCCTCGAACTCGGCAAACGCGGCAATCAGGTCCTCGAGCACCGCGCTCGACAGCGCGTTGAGCGCTTCGGGCCGGTTGAGGGTGACGAGGGTGACGGCGCCACGCCGCTCGACCAGGATGTTGGCGTACGTAGTCATACAACTCCGAAAGCGAGCATCGCGTCAGCGACCTTCTTGAACCCGGCGATGTTCGCGCCTTTCACATAGTCCACGTGGCCGTTGCTCTCGCCGTAGGCAAGGCAGCGTTCGTGGATTCCGTCCATGATGTCGCGCAGCATCGCCTGGAGCTCGGATTCCTTCCAGCTCCGGCGCTCGGAGTTCTGGCTCATCTCAAGGCCCGAGACGGCGACGCCGCCGGCGTTGGCCGCCTTGCCCGGCGCGAACAGGATCTTCGCGTCCTTGAACACATGCATCGCTTCCAGATCGGAAGGCATGTTGGCGCCCTCGCTGACCGCGATGCAGCCGTTGGCTATCAACGCGCGCGCATCGGCTCCGAGCAGCTCGTTCTGCGTCGCGCACGGCAGCGCGACGTCGCACGGCACGTTCCACGGGGTGGCGTTCGGGTGGAAGGTCGCGCCGGTAAAATGGTCGGCGTATTCGCTGATCCGCCCGCGGCGATGGGTCTTGTGCTCCTTGACCCACTGCACCTTCTCCAGCGTCAGCCCTTCGGGATCGTGGATGAACCCAGCCGAATCCGACAGCGTGATCGGCTTGGCACCGAGGTGGATCAGCTTTTCGGCCGCGTGGGTGGCGACGTTGCCCGATCCCGAGACCACCGCGCGCAGCCCTTCGAGGCTGCGCCCTTTGTGCTTGAGCATGTTCTCGAGGAAGTAGACGGCGCCGTATCCAGTCGCCTCGGGCCGGATCAGCGAGCCGCCGTATTCGAGGCCCTTGCCGGTCAGTACCCCGTTCCAGTGGTTGGTGATCCGCTTGTACTGGCCGAACATGTAGCCGATCTCGCGCGCACCGACCCCGATGTCGCCGGCCGGCACGTCGACGTCGGGCCCGATGTGGCGGTAGAGCTCGGTCATGAAGGACTGGCAGAAGCGCATGATCTCGCGCTCGCTCTTGCCCTTCGGATCGAAGTTCGCCCCGCCCTTGCCGCCGCCCATCGGCAGCCCGGTCAGCGCGTTCTTGAAGGTCTGCTCGAAAGCAAGGAACTTGAGCACGCTCTCGTTGACGCTTGGGTGGAAGCGGATGCCGCCCTTGTAGGGGCCGATCGCGTTGTTGTTCTGCACGCGGCAGCCGCGCTGGACGCGGATCCGGCCGTTATCGTCCTCCCAGCAGACACGGAAGCTGACCACCCGGTCGGGCTCGGATATCCGGCGCAGGATCTGCTCGGAGTGGTAGGCCTCCTTGTCCTGGATGAAATCGAAGATGTCCTCGGCCACCTCTTGCACCGCCTGGACGAACTCGGGCTGGTGCGGGTTGCGGCGCTTCACGCCCTCCATGAAGGTCGGAAAGTCAACGTGATCGGAAACGGCCATGGGCCTCCCCTTTCCCTGCGCGCGACTCCACGCGGGGTTATGAACCGCGAATGCGCGGTCGCACAATGGGATGCTTGCCACGCCGCAGCGCATGGCGCAGATTCGCGGCGAGGGGGTGGCGTTCTGTGGAGGGCAGGAATGGCGGGTTTCCCGACGGATCGGCGGACGTGACGCGCGGCGCGACACTCCTGCCCCGGGGCGCCTGAGCGGGGCGGCATGATCGGGGGGGCTTCGGCAAATTTCCTGGCACGCGGCTGGCGCAATGTCCGCGAGGCCGGGCTGCGGCGATTGGCGCTGACGGCGCTGCTGCTGTTCGCGGCGCTCCTGCTCGCGCGATACAGCTGGTACATGCCGTGGCCCGACGCCGACGGGCGGATGGAGACCCCGGTCACCGGCGAGGCCGAGCGGGCGGCCTACGACTTGCGCGTGTTCCTCCACTCGCCCTCGGTCGAGCAGGACCCGCGCGTGCTGCTGGTGGTCTATGACGACCGCACGCTGATCAACGCGCGCAAGCGCTCCCCGCTGGACCGCGGCCTGCTGGCCCGCGCGCTGCGCAACCTCGACACGATGGGTGCGAAGTCGATCGGCATCGACATCCTGTTCGACCAGCCGCAGGACGAGGACGACGAACTCGTCGAGACGCTGCGCGCCATGGAGACGCCCGTCACCGTGGGCTACGCCGACGCCGAGACTACCTCCAACGACATCGTCTACGAGCAGCAACAGTATCTCGAGGCGTTCCTGTCCCGGCTCGAGGGCAGCCGGGCGCAGCCGGCGAGCATCGCGCTCGACGACACGTTCGGCGTTACCCGGCTGTGGCCGCGGGCCGATCCTGACCTGCCGGCGACGCTCGGGCGGGCGATGCTGGCCTCTGCCGGCGAGCAGGCGAGCACGCTGCCCGGCTACGAGGGCGCGATCCGCTACCGGCACCCGCTGTTCGACGACCAGCCGGTGTTCGCCAAGCTGTCGATCGAGCTGTTCGCCGACCCGGCCCTCGCGCCGGTCGTCGCGCCGCAGGTCGCCGGGCGTTACGTGCTGATCGGCGGCGACATCGTCGGCTACGACCGGGTGGCAACGCCGTTCTCCGGCTGGCTCGGCGGCAGCGCGCAGATCGACCGCAACGACGTCGAGCCGCCGGGGCTGGAGATCCACGCGACGATGATCGCGCAGATGCTCGACGGCGCGGCGATGCCGCGACCGGGGCCGGCGATCCACTGGCTGCAGGCACTCCTCGTCGTGCTCGCCGCGGCCGTGACCGGGATGCTCGAGCTGCGTGCATGGAAAGTAGCGCTGCTGATGGCGCTGCAACTCGGCGCAATCCTCGGTCTTCCGTTCCTGCTGCAGGCGCAGGGGTTCGACACCTATCTCTACCCCTCGGTGGGGCCGGCGCTCGGCTGGGTCGTGGCGCTGACGGCGGTCACCTCGGCCGCGCGCGCCTCGACCGCGGTGCAGCGGCGCTTCGCGCAGGGCGCTCTCGGCAAGTACCTGCCGCGCGAGATGGCCGAGGAGATCATCGAGCACCCCGAGCGGCTCGCGCTGCACGGCGAGAAGAAGGAAATCTTCGTCCTGTTCAGCGACCTCGAGGGTTTCACCAAGATGAGCCACGCGATCCCGCCGGAGACGGTGGCGCGGCTGCTCAACCGCTATCTCGACATGCTGAGCCAGGTCGTGCTCGACCACGGCGGGGTGATCGACAAGTTCGTCGGCGACGCGGTCGTCGCGTTCTGGGGCGCACCGATCGCGCGGCCCGACGATGGCGAGCGCGCAGCGCGCTGCGGCTACGCGATCTGGCGGGCGGGCGAGGCGTTCCGCAACAGCGTCGAGCCCGGCGTGCCGCCGATCGGGCGGACCCGCGTCGGGCTGCACTGGGGCGAAGCCGTGGTCGGGAACTTCGGCGGCAAGAGCCGCATCCAGTACACCGCGCTCGGCGACAGCATGAACACCGCTTCGCGGCTCGAGGCAGCCAACAAGGCGCTCGAATCGAGCATCATGGCGAGCGAGGAATTCGCCAGCCGCTCGGGGCTCGACTGGTGGCGCCCGATGGGCCGCGTGGTGCTGCGCGGGCGCGAGAAGCCTGTCGACCTGTTCGAACCCGCGCCCGATTTCCCGGCAGACGATCGCGCCGCACTCCGCAAGGCGATGTGCCTGATCGAGTCCGATCGCGAAGCGGCGGTCGGCCTGCTGTCGGCACTGTGCTCGCGGCACCCGGCGGACAAGGCGCTGGCGAACCTGCTCGAACGCACGCGCCATCTTTCCGCAAGCAACGCCTTCGTGCTTGGATGAAGGCCGGTTTTTCACTGACAACGCCCCGGAATCTTTGTTAGACAATCCACGGTCCTCATCGTGGGGGGAGAGAGCGTCGTGGTAACGGCTCGTATGCGACTGGCGGCCGCGGTCCTGGCTGCGGCCTGCCTCCTGGCCCCGCCTGCTGCACACGCCGGGGTCGTGGTCTCTGCCACCGGGCCATCGGCGGGGAACTTCCCGGTCGGCAAGCAGATCGGCAATTCGGAAAGCATCGTGTTGCGGCAAGGCGACGTCCTGACCGTGCTCGACGGCAACGGCACTCGCGTGCTGCGCGGCGCCGGCACTTACCGGCTCGACCAGCGGAGCGGGCCGAGCCAGCGCAACACCTTCGCCGCACTGACCCAGCGCCGCACGGCTTCGCAGGTGCGTACGGGTGCCGTGCGGGGCGACGACGAGCCAGTCCGCCCTTCGAGCCTGTGGTACGTCGACGTCGGCCATCCGGGCACGGTTTGCGTGGTCGCCAACGATCGCGTCAGGCTGTGGCGCGCCGAGACCGAGGGCGACGCGACCTATTCGCTGCGCGCGCCGGGCGGGGCCACCTACTCGGTGACGTTCGCCGACGGCGATACGCTGGCGCCGTGGGACACCGACGCGTTCCCGATCGCGGACGGCACGAGTTTCACGCTCTCGGGGCCGCGGGGTACCAACGGCGGCACGCTGACTTTCGCGGTCCTCGACGTGGCCGCCGAGGAGCCCGAGGCACTGGCGCAGCAGCTGATCGCAAGGGGCTGCATGCAGCAACTCGAGCTGCTGTCGGCCGCGACGCTGATCGAAGAAGGATAAAACAAGTACACGCCGCGTCAGCGGCGGACGGGGGTCGCAACGGATCGTTTCGCCGGGCGCGGGCCGCCCGTCGGAGCCTTGTCGCGATTGGGGGTTGCACATGAGGTCAGTCGCGAGTCCGCCCCGCTACCACGCGCGGGACCGAGGCTCGAACACCGGTTCCGGTCGCCCTGGAGCTGCGCCGGCACGCGCATTGCGCATTCTTGCCACCGCATTGCTGTGCCTTGCCGCCGGGATCCCCGCCGCCGCCCAGGTCGGCGCCCGCTACGTCGGCGTCGCGACCTGCTCCGGCTCGACCTGCCACGGCCGCGCGGAAGGCAACGGCGCGGTCGTACGTCAGGACGAGATCGCCACCTGGCAGGAGCCCTCGTCGCCGAGCGGCGCGCACAGCCGCGCCTACGCGGTGCTCGATAGCCTGCGCGGACGGCAGATCGCAGCGACGCTGGGTCTCGGCGAGGCGACTTCCGCCCCGGCGTGCCTCGGCTGCCACGCAACATTTGCCCCGGCCGCCGAACGCGGCCCGCGGTTCCAGATCTCCGAGGGCGTGGGTTGCGAATCCTGCCACGGCGCCGCCGCGGGCTGGATTGCGACCCACTACACCACGCTCGGCACGCACCCCGCCAACCTCGCCGCCGGGCTGACCCCGCTCGAGCGGCCTCAGGTGCGCGCTGGCGTCTGTCTCGACTGCCATTTCGGCAGCGCGAACGGCAACCAGTTCGTCACTCACCGGATGATGGCCGCCGGCCACCCGCGGATCACCTTCGAGCTCGACCTGTTCAGCGCGCTGCAGCAGCACCACGACGAGGACGCCGATTACCTCCAGCGCAAGGGCCGAACCGACAGCGTACGGCTGTGGGCGGTCGGACAGGCCGAAGCGGTGCGACGCCAGGCCAACCTGTTCGCCCGCCCCGGCTTCGGCACCGAGGGGATCTTCCCCGAGTTCTACTTCTACGACTGCCACAGCTGCCATCGGGCGATCACCGACGGGCCCGAGCGGCGGCTGACCTTCGAAGTCAACCCGGCGCGCAGTATTCCGTTCGGACAGCCGCCGTTCAACGACGAGAACATGATCATGCTCTCGGCCGTCTCGCGCGTGCTCGCCCCGGACGAGGCGGCGAACTTCGACGCGGCGGCGCGCGCGTTCCATGCGGCGATGGGCGAGGGCCGCGCGCGCGCCGAAGCCGCAGCGGCGCGGCTCGAAAGCGCCGCAGCGGCGTTGTCGGGCGCGCTGGCCAGTGGCGCGGGGGGCGATGCGTTCATGGTCATCGCCGCGATCGCCGACCGGACGACGAGCCCGCGATTCACCGACTATGCAGGATCGGCGCAGGCGGTCATGGCCGTCGATACGCTGCTCAACGCGCTGGTGCGCGAAGGACGGGTGACCGTCGGGGCCGCGGCGGGAATCCGCGCCGACATCAACCGCGCCTACGAGGCCGTGCGCAGCCCCGAGAGTTACAACCCGGTGCGCTTCCGCGCCGCGCTCGGCCAGGCGGCCGGGGCAATCGGGATGCTGCGCTGATGCGGCCCCGGCGGATCACCGGCCTGGTCTCGGCCGCCGCGCTCGTGCTCTCGGGTTGCGGCGGCAGTTCGGGCGGCAGCGGAGGTGGCGGTACCCCGGCGCCGACGCCGGCCCCCGCGCCCGCGCCGACGAACAACTACGTCGCTCCCGCCCAGCTTTCGCTGAGCGCCGCCGACGTCGGCCGAGTCGTCGCCCAGGCGGTGGCGCAGGCCGATGCGCTGGGGCGGCCGGCGACGATCGCGGTGGTCGACCGGGTCGGCAACGTGCTCGCGGTGTTCCGCATGGACGGCGCGCCGGCGACCGCGGCCATTCCCGATGCGCCCAACGGCGCCAACGCCGACGTCCAGGGGCTCGACGTTCCCTCCGAGGCCGCGGCGATCGCCAAGGCGATTACCGGCGCCTATCTCTCCAGTAGCGGCAACGCCTTCTCGACCCGCACCGCGAGCATGATCGTGCAGCCGCACTTCCCGCCGGCGCCGACCACCGCCGGGCTCGAGAGCGGGCCGCTGTTCGGCGTGCAGTTCAGCCAGCTGCCGTGCTCGGACCTGTCGGCGCGGCTCGGTGGACCCGGCGGGGCGATGATCGGGCCCAAGCGCTCGCCGCTCGGCCTCTCGGCCGATCCGGGCGGCTTCCCGCTGTACAAGAACGGCGTGGTGGTCGGCGGCGTCGGTGCGATTGCCGACGGGGTCTACGGTTTCGACTCGAACGTGCTCGACGTCGAGAGCGACGTGGACGAGCTGATCGCGCTCGCCGGCACGGTCGGCTTCGAAGCGCCGGCGGAGATCCGCGCCGAGCGCATCTTCGTCGACGGGACCGCGCTGCGCTATTCGGACGCGGCCTACAGCTCGCTCGCCGCGGTTGCCGGCGCGACTTTCGCAGCGGCCGATGCGCGCGGCGACCTCGTCCCGGTCACCGGCTACTACCCGGCGGCAGTGCTGCTGGCCGGCGCGGCCTACGGCACCGAGGCCTCTGGCGTGCGCCCCGCCACCGCCGCCGAGTTCGCAAACCGCGACGCCTTCGTACTCACCGACGGTGCCGGCGCCCCGCGCTTCCCGATCCGCGCCGGGACCGATGCCGGCGACGTCCCGCAGCCGCTGACCGCCGCCGAGGCGCGCGCGATCCTCGAAGAGGCCTTCGCGGTGATGAGCCGCGCCCGCGCACAGATCCGCCAGCCGCTCGACAGCCGCGCACAGGTGACGATCTCGCTGGTCGACACGCGAGGCCAGGTGCTCGGCATCGTCCGCTCGCCCGATGCGCCGATGTTCGGCATCGACGTCAGCCTGCAGAAGGCGCGCACCGCCAACTTCTTCTCGGGACCGTTCGCGGCCGCCCAGCTCGCCGGCGCCGGAGGCGAGGCGCCGCAGTTCCTCGCCAACGCGCAAGCCTTCCTCGGCCCCTCCGCGCTGACCGGCACGCACGCCTTTGCCGATCGCTCGGGCGGCAACCTGTCGCGGCCCTACTTCCCCGATGGCGAGGTCGGTCGCCCGCCGGGCCCGTTCTCGCGCCCGATTGCACAGTTCAACCCGTTTTCGACCGGGCTGCAGTCGGCTCTCGTTCTCGGCAATCTCGCCCAGCACCTCGCGTTTGTCACCGGCGCCTCGGCGACCGACACGCCGCCACGCTGCACCGCGCTGCCCGAGGTCGCGCCGGGGCAGAACCGACTGCAGAACGGCATCCAGATTTTCCCCGGTTCGGTCCCGGTCTATCGCGGCGGACAACTCGTCGGAGGGCTCGGTGTCTCGGGCGACGGGATCGACCAGGACGACATGGTCAGCTTCCTCGGGCTGCACAACGCCGGTGCGCGGCTCGGCGGATTCGGCAACGCCCCGCCGGCGATGCGCGCCGACCAGATCGTGATCAACCTCGGCGCCGGCCGGCAGGCGCGGCTGCGCTACGTGAACTGCCCGTTCGCGCCGTTCCTCGACACGGCCGACCAGAACGTGTGCCAGGGGCTGTGATGATGCACCCGCCCTCACCCACCTTCCTCCCCTCCCCGGCGGGGAGGGGACCGAGGGGTGGGGGAGCGCGCCGCAGGCGCGCGTCGACCCAGCCGGCGCCGAGCACCCCCACCCCAACCCTCTCCCTCAAGGGGGAGGGGGATCCGGTCATGTGGGGTCGCCGATGAACTCAGTGCTCCTTCCGCTATTGCTGCTGCAGGCGGCGCCCCTCGAGGCGCAGCCCTCCCCGCCGCCCGAAGCAGCCCGGGCGGTCGACGAGGCCCCGCCACCGGTCGACAACGAGTCGATCGAGGGCCGCCGGCGGCCAGGCTACAACGACCCGCTGCCCGACGCGATCAGGCAGGACAATCCCGGCGCGGTGCGCGCGCCGCCGCCCGAGGCGTTCCCGGTCGACGATGTGCCGATCCCTGACCGCTGGCGGCTGATCGAGACGCTCGGCCTGGTCCGCGAGCGCTGGTTCGACCCGTACAATCAGAACACGCTCAAGGGCGACCGCCCGCTCGATCCGGAGCGCTGGCCGCTGATCACCGGGCACGACTGGTTCTTCGCCGGCAGCCTCGTCTCGGACACGGTCATCGAGCCGCGCACGTTCCCGATCCCGGTCGGCGTGCCGGGCACTGCTCGTCCGGGCAGCCTCGACGTATTCGGCCGGGACGCGAGCTACGTCGTCTCGCAGACCTTCATCGCCGGTGCCGCGCTGATCAAGGGCAGCACCGCGTTCAAGCCGCCCGAGATCGAATATCGGGTCACGCTCGCCTTCAACGTCAACTACGCCAACGTGCCCGAGCGGCGGGCGCTGCACGTCGAGCCGAGCAAGGGCACCGACCGGCTCGACCACTTCCTCGGCGTGCAGGAAGCCTTCGTCGACTACCACATCCGCAATGTCTCGGACCGCTACGACTTCGACTCGATCCGCGTCGGCATCCAGCCGTTCCAGGCCGATTTCCGCGGCTTCCTGTTCAACGACCAGCAGCTCGGCGTGCGCCTGTTCGGCAACCGCGACAACAACCGCTTCCAGTACAATCTCGCCGCGTTCTGGCGTCTCGAGAAAGACACCAACAGCGGGCTCAACGCAGTGCTGCAGCGCCCGCGGGACGATTTCCTGTTCATCGCCAACGTCTACCGGCAGGACTTCCTGATCCCGGCGCTGACCAGCCAGGTGACCGTCGCCTACAACATGAATCGCGAAGCCGACGACGTCGAGATCGACGACAACGGCTTCCCGGTGCGCCCGGCGCTGCTCGGTACGCTGCGCGGGCGCGAGTACGACGTGGTGTACCTTGGCTACAACGCCGACGGTCGCATCGGGCGCATCAACCTGACCGCCAGCGCCTACGCCGCGCTGGGCGAGGACCGGAACTCGTTCTTCACCGACCGCCCGGCGGACATCCGCGCCTATTTCGGCGCGATCGAGCTGTCCTACGACAAGGACTGGATGCGCTTCCGCCTGTCGGGCGCGTATGCCAGCGGCGACGGCGACCCGTTCGACGACACCGAGGGCGGGTACGACGCGGTATTCGAGAACCCGGTCTTCGCCGGGGCCGATACCAGCTACTGGATCCGTCAGTCGATCCCCTTCGCCGGCGGCGGCCGGGCTATCGCGGTCAACGGCCGCAACGGCCTGCTCAACGCGCTGCGCCCGAGCAAGGAGCAGGGGCAGTCGAACTTCAACAATCCCGGGCTCATGCTGGTCGGCCTCGGCGGCGACTTCGACCTCTCGCCCGAGGTGCGCGTCTCGGCCAATGCCAACCACCTGTGGTTCGAGAACACCGCGACGCTGCAGGCGCTGCGCGTCGAAGGCTCGATTCCGAAAGACATCGGCTGGGACCTGTCGGCCGCGGCGATCTGGCGGCCGAAGGCGACGCAGAACCTCGTCTTCCGCCTGTCGGGCGCCGCGCTGGTCGCCGGCGACGGCTTCCGCGACCTGTTCGACAACACCCACGGCCGCAGGACCTACCTGTCGGTCCTCGCCAACGCGATCCTGAGCTACTGATGCGCGCGCTGCTTCGCCTTCTCGCCGTCCCCCTGATGTTCGCCTCGGCGCTGATGGCCGGCCATGCCCTGCGCGCGGACGAAGGCGAAAAGCCGGTCGAGCGCGACTACAGCCGAGTGACCGCACCGCCGGCGCCGGCCGGGCAGACGCTCGAACAGGTCGCCGCCAAGTCCGACGGCTGCTACTCGTGCCACGTGCGCACCGACGCGCCGACGATGCACGAGAGCCCGGCGGTGCGGCTCGGCTGCACCGACTGCCACGGCGGCGATGCCACGGTGTTCGGCAATAGCGAGCTGCCGCACGACCACCCCGATTACGTCGCCGCGCGCGAGCGGGCGCACGTGTTGCCGAAGTATCCGGAGAGCTGGCATTACCCGTCGTCGGCCAACCCGCAGCGCACCTACGCGCTGCTCAACCGCGAGGCGCCCGAGTTCGTCCGCTTCGTCAACCCGAGCGACTACCGCGTCGCACGCGAGTCCTGCGGCGCCTGTCACATCGAGACGATCGAGGCAGCCGAGCGCTCGATCATGGCCTCGGGCGCGATGCTGTGGGGTGGCGCGGCCTACAACAACGGCATCGTCCCGCTGAAGAACTATGTGCTCGGGGAGGCCTATACCCGCGAAGGCGAGCCGGCGAAGATCGTCAGCCCCGGCGACCCGCCGGGCACGCTGACCGAGGCGCAGCGGGCACGGGGCGCGCTCGCGGAGCTTTATCCGCTGCCGACCTGGCAGGTGATCCCGCCCGGCGACGTGTTCCGCGTGTTCGAGCGCGGCGGGCGCAACATCGGCTCGCAGTTCGCCGAGATCGGCCTGCCCAACCCGACCGGCTCGATCCAGCGGCTCGAAGAGCCTGGCCGCCCCGACCTGCGCCAGTCGAACCGCGGCCCCGGCACCGGGCTGCGCGTGGCGATCCCGGTGCTCAACATTCACAAGACCCGGCTCAACGACCCGCTGACCTGGTTCATGGGCACCAACGACCAGCCCGGCGACTACCGCCATTCGGGCTGCGCGAGCTGCCATGTGATCTACGCCAATGACCGCGAGCCACGGCACAGCCTGATCTACGCGAAGTACGGCCGCGACGGGCAGACGGTGACGATCGACCCGACGATCTCCGCGCTGACCGAGCCTTCGGGCCACGCGTCCGGGCATGGCGCCGTGCGCCGGCCCGGCGAGCGCGATGATGGGCAGCCGGTCAAGCAGAAGGGCCACCCGCTGCGGCACGTGTTCACCCGCGCGATCCCAACCGCGCAGTGCATGAACTGCCACATGCACCAGCCGAACGTGTTCCTGAACTCGTACCTCGGCTACACGATGTGGGACTACGAGGCCGACGCGCCGGCGATGTGGCCCGAACAGCAGAAATACCCGACCGCCGAGGAAGTGCGCCGCGTGCTCGACCGCAATCCCGAAGGCGCCTCGCCGCGTGGCAAGTGGGCCGACCTCGACTTCCTGCGCAACGTCTACGACCTCAACCCGACGCTGAAGGACACGCAGTTCGCCGACTACCACGGCCACGGCTGGAACTTCCGGGCGATCTTCAAGCGTGACCGCGAAGGCAACCTGCTCGACGCCGAGGGCAACGTGGTCGATCCCGACGATCCCGAGAAGTGGCGCCGCGAGGATGAAGGCCAGTTCGTGCCGCCCGGCACCAACCCGGGCAAGGCGGTCCACCTGATGGACATCCACGCCGAGAAGGGCATGCAGTGCGCCGACTGCCACTTCGCGCAGGACAGCCACGGCAACGGCCTGATCTACGGCGAGGTGGCCAACGCGATCGAGATCGGCTGCAAGGACTGCCACGGCACGGCCGACGCCTACCCGACGCTGCGCACTTCGGGCCCGGCGGCGCCGCCGAAGGGCAATGACCTCGCGCTGCTGCGAAACCCCGACGGCAAGCGGCGGTTCGAGTGGACCTGGGATTCGATGGGCCGGCGGGTGCTGATCCAGCGCTCGATCGTCGACCCCGAACTCGAGTGGCGCGTCAGCCTGGTCAAGGACACCGTCGACGCGGCGAGCCCGTACTTCAACGCCAAGGCCGCACGCGCCAAGCTGATGAGCCGCAACGGCGCCGAGACCGGGCGCTTCGAGTTCGGCCCCGGTATCGCCGCGAGCGAGCGCGCGCACCGCGACGACGAGATGGCCTGCTTCACCTGCCACCTGTCGTGGACGACGAGCTGCGGCGGCTGCCACCTGCCGATCGAGGCCAACTGGAAGAGCGAAGTCCACCGCTACGAAGGCGAGACCACGCGCAACTTCGCGACCTACAACCCGCAGGTCGCGCGCGACGACATGTTCCAGCTCGGCAAGCACATGACCACCAAGGGCAACCAGGTGGCGCCGGTGCGCTCGTCCTCGGCGCTGGTGCTGAGCTCGACCAACCTCAACCGTGAGCGGATCTACGTGCAGCAACCGCCGATCAGCGCGATCGGCTTCTCGAGTCAGGCCTTCGCGCCGCATTTCCCGCACACCGTGCGCACGACCGAGACCAAGACCTGCACCGACTGCCACCTCAGCGCCGAGGACGACAACAACGCGATCATGGCCCAGCTGCTGTTGCTGGGGACCAACTACGTGAACTTCGTCGGCCTCAACGCCTGGGCCGGGCTCGAGCGCGGGTTCGAGGCGATCCGCGTGACCGAGTGGGACGAGCCACAGGCGGTTCTCGGCAGCTACCTGCACCGTTACGCCTACCCCGACTACTGGCGCATGCATGTCGAGGACAACGGCCGCGAGCTCAAGGACTGGACGCGCGGACAGACCTTCGACGGCGACCTTTCCGGCGAGACCAGGGCGTTCGAGCGCTTCGCCAACGTCCACGAAGGAACGCGCGACCGCGTCGGCTGCCTGCAGTTGCGCGGCGAGTACATGTACGTCGCCGAAGGTCGCGGCGGTTTCCGCGTCTACGACGTCGCCTCGATCGCCAACAAGGGCTTCTCCGAGCGGATCGTCACCGGCCCGTTCTCGCCGCTCGGCCACGACACCCGTGTGGCGACGAAGAACGCTACATGCATGGCGCTGCCGACCAACCAGCCGATCAACCCGCTGCGCAACACGCCCGAGATGCGCGAGGCGAACCAGGAGCAGCCGTTCCTGCCGATCTACAGTTACGCCGCGATCACCGATGCCGAGGGAGGGCTGATCCTCGTCGACGTGACCACGCTCGCCGACGGCGAGCTGCGCAACAACAAGCTGCGCCGCGCGGTGACCTGGAACGAGGGCGGCGTTCTGGCCGGGGCCCGACACATCACGCTCGCCGGCGAGATCGCCTATATCGCCGCCGACCGGGGCCTCGTCGTCGTCGACCTCGCCGACCCGCTGCACCCTAAACTCGCCGCGGTACGCGAGCTGCGCGACGCGCGGGCGAGCACGATCCAGTTCCGTTACCTGTGGGTCAGCGATGCCGAGGGCGTGAAGCTGTTCGACGTGACCGATCTCAGGAACCCGGTGGCGCGACCCGAAGGCAACCTAGCGATCCGCGACGCGCGGCGGCTCTATATTGCCCGTACCTACCTCTACATCGCCGCCAAGAGCGACGGCCTGATCATCGTCAACGTGACGCGCCCGCTCGATCCGTTCATCTATCGCGAGGAAACCTTCGGCGGGACGATGACCGACGTCGAGGACGTCGTCGTCGCCTCGACCAACGCCTCGCTGTTCGCCTATGTCGCCGACGGGGTGAACGGGTTCAAGGTGCTCCAGCTCACCAGCCCCGAGAGCCAGCGCAACTTCTACGGCTTCAGCCCGGCGCCCGTGCCCGAGCTGATCGCCTGGGCGAAGACGCCCTCGCCGGCGATCGCCCTGTCCAAGGGCCTCGACCGCGACCGGGCGGTCGACGAGACCGGCGGCCAGATCGCGGTGTTCGGGCGCCTCGGCTCGCGCCCGTTCACCCGCGCCGAGATGGAGCGGCTGTTCCTGACCCGCAGCGGCGTTCCGTGGAAGGTCAGCGACGAGGTCGACATGGCCGCATGGGTACCGGGCGAAGGGCCAAGGGTGGCGAGCCGCTGATCCTCCCCTCCAAAAACAGGGACAGTCCCTCTTTTCCGAAAGCGCGCCGAAAAGAGGGACTGTCCCTGTTTTCCTGCAGCGGTCGGGTTGGGGCCCGTGCCCTACACAACCCTTCGGGTGGTCCCCCTCCCCGAGCGAGCTCGGGGAGGATTACTCGCGCTCCTCGAACATTCCGCGGATCATCGGCTGGAGCGAGGCGGTGTAGCGCGCGAGCACGTACCAGTCGCTGACGGTCTCGTAGTGGGTGGCGAGCGTCTGGCCGTCCCAGTGGTGCAGCGCGTAGCTCGGTGGCTCGGTGGTGATCAGGTCGCGTCCGTCGGGGTTGTCCGGATCGACCGGGCGCAGGTCGAGCGAGACCAGCGGCGCGACCGACGGGGTGACGCCAACGGGGATTCCGTGGAAGCTCGAAGAAAGTGGGCGGTGGAGGTGGCCGCAGTGGATCGCGCGCACCTGCCGCTGCCCCTCGAGCGCCGCGCCAAGGCGCCGGACCCAAGGCTCGTCCGGCTCCGGATCCATCCAGTCGATCCCGCTGACCACGGGCGGATGGTGCATGAACACCAGCGTCGGCGTGTCGGGCGCTTCGTCGAGCCGCGCGCCGAGCCAGGCCTGCCGCGCCTCGCAGAATGCGCCGCCGTGCCGGCCGGGCTCGAAGGTGTCGAGCAGCAGGAGCCTGAGGCCGTCCTGCTCGAGCACGTAGTGCAGGAACCCGCCCTCGGCCGCCTGCACTTGCGGGAACGCGTGCAGCAGCCCTTCGCGGCTATCGTGGTTGCCGACCATCGGCCAGACGGGAAACGGGCAGTCGGCGAGCAGTGCCGCGGTTTTCTCGAAGCTCTCGAAGTCACCGCGATCGGTGATGTCGCCGCTGATCACCAGCATGTCGGGCCGGTTCGGCGCCTCGTGCAGCCGCTCGAGCGTCGCGCGGAAGCGGCTGTGATTGAGCTCCTCGGGCTCCTCGCCCGGAGCGAACCCGATGTGGATGTCGGTCATCTGCGCGATCAGCATCGTCCCGCCCCCCGCGGACCGCGCCTGGCGCGCGGCCCGGCCCCTTTGCCGGCGACCCTCACCGCCGCGCGATCCGTGGCGGCGCGGCCGCCGGCCCGGTGCGCGGATGGTAGCTGTGGCACATCGCGCACGAGCTCGGCACTTCGGCCGAGCGCGCGCTTTCGCCCTGGTGGCAGTCGCGGCACTGCGCGATGCCGGGCAGCAGCAGGTCGGCGGAGCTGTCCGAGGTCCCCGCCGCGTGGCAGCTCGTGCACTGCTCCTGCTTGTGGTCCTCGTGGTCGAACCAGCCGTGAATCATGTAGCGCGACGGCTGGGTCACCGGCATGACCGCGAGCGTGCCGGGAGGGCCGGCCGGCACGTGGCACTGGCCGCACAGGCCCTTCTCGGTCATCGCCCGGCTCAGCATCGCCACGCCCGGCCCGCCGAAGTCGGCGCGATAGAGCGAGGCGTACTCGCCCGGCCGGCGCCGCCCGGTCGCGCGCGTTGCGCGCGCGTCGAGCGACAGCAGCTCCGCGCGCGCCTGTTCGATCCGGCCGTGGCGGAGCGTGCGGAACGTGCCGCCGACCTCGTCGAACACCAGGCTGTGGCAGGCCTCGCAGTCGCGTTCCATGTCGACCGGCAGGAAGCGCACCCCGTCGGCGGTCGGCGTGTGGCAGTCGGCGCAGTCAAGCGGCGCGCCGTAGCCCACATCCCTGCCGAGCCGCCGCGCCATCTGCGCGACGCCGTTGGTCTTGCTGAGGTGCATCGCGTGCGGGAAGCGCAAGCCGTTCCACTGCCGCGGTCTGTCGTCGAGCGAAACGCGTACCGGCTCGGCCTGCGTCCGGTCGGTCGTCAGCAGGGCCCGGAACTCGGGATGCGCCTTGCCGAAGTCGCTGGCGTTGCCGAGTGCGGTGTCGGTCAGCCGCGCGTCGAGAGTGCCGTGGCAGTCGGCACAGAATTTCTCGCGCGTCGGCTCCATCCGCCCGGCGCCCTCGTGCTCGGTGTGGCAGTCGGTGCAGGCGCCTGGCCCCGGCTTGCCGAACGCGTGGGCTACCTGCCACTGCACGGCATCGCCCCACGGCAGCGGGCCGCGGGCGAGCGACTGGCGCGGCTGCGCCGCGTGGTCGGCGATATCCTGGTGGCAGGTCAGGCAGGTCTCGTCGCGCACCGCGACGAACGGCTCGACGTGGCATGCCTCGCACTGGTCCTCGAGCCCGTGGTGCACCGAGCTCAGCGCGCCGGTACGCCAGCTCGCGTCCATCAGCACCGCGCCGGGTCGGTCGTAATCGGGCTCGGCCGCCGGGCGCGTCAGGTGCGACCAGATCGGTACAGCAAGGAAGGCAAGCAGGATCGCCGCGAGCCCCGTCCAGGCGAGCGGCCGCTTGCCCGGGAGCACGCTGCCGAGCGAAAAGCCGCCGAGCGTCTCCGCCTTGTCGGCCGCCTCGCGCGCAACCTGGCGGATGACGACGGCAATGCGGCCGTCCGCCTCGCGCTCGAACTGCAGGCGGTAGGAGCCGAGTTCGAGCTCGCCGCCCTCCCCGGGATCGACCGTGGCGTCGGTCGTCGAGCGGCCGTCGAGCGCAAAGCCGAGCGAGCCGATCGCCTGCAGGTGCAGCCGGCCGCCCTCGGCCGTAACCCGAACATGCTGCTGCTCTACCGCGAGGTCCGGCAGATGGACCGCGTTCTCGGCCGCGCGACCGATGACCAGCGTGTCGCCGGCGACCTCGCGCTCGCGGACAATCTCGCGTCCGATCGCGGTGATGTCGATCGTGCGGATGACAAAGCTCATGGCGCGCTACCAGTAGTAGAACACGCTGACGATATGCGCGGTGAGCGCCGCCAGCAGCATGATCGTGAGCGGGACGTGGACCCACAGCCACACCTCGAGCAGCGCGCGCAGGTGCATGTGACGGCGGATTTGCGCCAGCTGGGCCTGGCGTTTGCGCAGCAGCGCCACGACGCGCTCGTTCGCGGGGTCGCCGCCGGCGAGCGCTTCGAGCGCGGACGCGGTACGGCAGTCGCGGTAACGCCCGGTCAGGCGCGCGATTGCCCCCTCGCCGAAAGGATCCTGCCCGAGCGCGGCGATGACGAGGTCCGCCTCCACCCGCCCGATCGGCTGGGCGGCGGCTTCGAGCTGACGGTCGATCGCGGCCAGCGCCTCGACCATCTGCCGCTTGGTCATCTCGCGCCGGTTGTCGCTCAGCGCCTGCGGCAGCGTGGCGTAGGCGACCATCCCGTAGACCCCCGAAGCGATCACCAGGATCATCAGCGCATAGGCCAGCGTGTGCACGTTCCAGCCGAACTGGAAGCCGGTGTGGAGCGTGGCGATCACGACCAGCGACAGCCCGAGATAGACGTGCGCCGAGGTCCACGCCTTGAGCGACCAGCGACCGGGCGTGATCGCCCGCTTGCGTACCCCGAGCAGCGACAGCCAGACGATCAGCCCGGCGCCGAGCGTCCCGAGCAGGTAGCCGTACCAAGAGCCGCCGTTTGGCCGCGGGTCGACGTCGGCCAGCACGTAACCGAGGATCGCTGCGGACCCCAGGCCGAGCGCCACCTTGAGCCAGCGCATCCGCCCGTGGAGGAGGAAGCTCTCGTGGTCGGAATCGCGCCGCTCGGCGTGGAACGCGGCGTCGTCGTCTGCCGCCGTCGCCATCAGCCGACATCCTCGACGAGCTTGGTGAAGCGCAGGAACTTCTCGGGCGAGACGCGGATTGCCGCGCCCGTCGGGCACGCGCGCACGCAGGCCGGGCCGCCTTCGATCCCCGAACACATGTCGCACTTGATCGCCAGCTTGGCCTCTTCGCCCTGCGCGTTGGCCTTGCGCCAGGCGTAGCTCGCTTCGCCCGGTCCCGGCCCGGCGCCGAACAGGATCCAGCTCAGGAGCGAGGGCTTGCGTGACGGCTTCGCATCCATCCGGATCACGCCGTAGGGGCAGTTGCGCTGGCAGTTGCCGCAGCCGATGCAGGTCTCGGCGATGAACACCTCGCCGTCGGCGCCGCGGCGGATCGCGTCCGGCGGGCAGTCGGCCATGCAGTGCGGGTGCTCGCAGTGCCGGCACGAGGTCGGCACGTGGAGGTGGGCGTAGGTCCGGCCAGCCTCGCGGTCGAGGCGGCTGAGGCCGTCGTGGCTGTCGGCGCAGGCTTTCTCGCAGTTATCGCAGCCGACGCACAGCTTCTCGTCGATCAGCAGTACGTCGGTCGCCTCGCCGATGCCGTTGTCGACGAGGAACTGCGCTGTCTCCGAATAGTAGTCGACGGCGCTGCCGAAGCTGTCCTTGCGCCCCTCGATGAACTGCGTAACCGCGCGCCGCCCGGCCATGTCGGCGAGCGCCTTCTCGCGCAGCTTCGGCTTTGCCTCGAGCAGCGCGACGAACGCCTCGCCCGGGAAGCGCACGACCTCGCTGCGGATCGCCGCCTTGACCGTCGCGGTACGTTTCGAGCCGTCGATCGCGGCCATCTCGCCGAAGTAGGAGCCGGCCGGCAGGTACGACAGGAATACCGGCTTGCCGCCGATCGCCTTCTCGACGATCATCGAGCCGCGCCGGACGATGTAGACGTCCTGGTCGTCGGCGCCCTCGGCGATCACCACCTTGCCGGCGCCGACGTCGAGCACTTCGGCCGCCTCGACCAGCCCGGCGACGTCCTCGGGAGTGAGCCCCGAGCCGAAGATCTGCAGCAGCTGGCGTTCGATCGCGATCCGGTTGACCGCGCGCGCCGCCGCTGGTGCGGTCGCCAGCAGCTTGAGCGCCGCGCGCCGCGACAACTCGACGCAGACGGTCGGTTCGGCCGCGCGCACGGTCGAGCCGCGCGGACGGCCCGAGATCAGCCCGACCTCGCCGACGATCGAACCCTGCCCGATCGGCACCGTCTTCGACGAGTCCTCGGGATCGACCTCGACCAGCACCGAGCCCTCAGCGATCGCGAACAGCGAGCTGCCCGGTTCGTTGCGCACGAACAGCGTCTCGCCCGCGGCGAACGCATGCGCCTCGCTTTCGAGCATCAGCTCGCGCAACTGCAGCGGCGAAACTTCGCGGAAAATCTCGATGTTGCGCGCGAAAAGCGCGAGCCACTCGTCAACCGAGCGTCCCCCGGGCAGCGGGGCGAACTTGGCCGCGAGGATCGGCTCGTCAGCGGGCTTCAGGTCGGTGTTGCCGGCAATGAACTCGATGACGTCATAGCCCTGGTTCATGCAGTGCTTGATCAGCGGGTAGCCGGCCAGCGCGCCGATCACATAGACCCCGGGCACGGTCGACTCGAACATCGGCGAGAGCTTCGGGTAGGCGACCCGGTCGGCACTGGTGAATTGCACCCCAGTGCCGGGCCTGACGACTTTCCTGCCGTCCTTCTCCTCGAATTCGGCGCAGATCCCTTCGACGAACGCGCGCGGCGGGGCCGATCCCATCCGCGCGATCACCCGGTCGCAGCGCATCCTCAGTTCGCCGTCGCGGGTGTCGAACACGATCTCGCCCTTGTCGATCGCGCGGGCGGTGGTTTCCATCAGTACGGTGATCCGCCCCTCGGCCTGCATCGCCTGCAACGCCTTGACGTTGGCGTCCTTTGCCGTGTTGAACTCGGCCGAGCGGTTGACGATCGTGACCACGTTGCGCTGCTGCGGGTCAGCCGCGAGGCCGAGTGCATTCTCGATCCCGGCGTCGCCCGCGCCGATCACCACGATGTGCTCGTCGACGTACTCGGCCGGGTCGTCGAGCTGGTACTGCACGACCGCGCCCTCGCCGACCGGGCAGCGCACCAGGTTGGGATTGCCCTGCGTGCCGATCGCCAGCACCACCGCCTCGGCGCGGATCGGCTCGCCATTCTTCACTGCCAGCGTGAAGTCGCCCTTTGCGCCGGTGATCGAGACGATCTCGGTATTGAGCCGTACGTTGACCTGGTGCCCGGCGGTCTGCTCGTCCCACGTGCCGAGCACGGCCTCGCGCTTGCCGGCTTCGAAATCGAGATCGCTGCGCAGCACCAGGTTGCTGGGCGTCGCCATGACGTGCTTGCCCTTCTGGTACTTGTGGATCGTGTCGCTGAGGTGCCCGGCCTTCTCGACAAGCACGTGGCTCATCCCACGCGCCGCCGCCCGCGCGGCCGCACTGAGCCCCGCCGGGCCCGAGCCGACGATCGCCACCTTGAACCGCTCGGCCGTATCCCCCACCGGATCACGCCCCCACTGCAAGCGGGGCCATCATAAGGCACTATTCGCGTTGCGCTACCCGCGTTTGCAGAGCGGAGCGCGATGGTCGTGGCCCCGCTCCCCTTCCCGAAAGCCAGTTTCGTCACCCTCAACCTGTTTCAGGGTGACGGGAAGAAGAAGTTGGGACGAAGGCTTCCCAACCCGCGGCCTCGCGCCCTACACCGGCGCCAGGGCAACACGGGGAGGGATACCGCAGGATGAAAGGCATCCTCGCCAGGCTGGGCGGCGGCGGCGTCGCCGCGATCGTCGCAGTGGCGGTCGCGGCCGGCACGATCGGCTACCGCCTGCTCGCCACCTCCGATCCTGAGCCCGTCGCCGAATCCCCCGCTGACCCGCTCGCCGGGCTCGAGCGTCGCGCCGCGGCCGAGCCCGGCAATCCTGGCGCCTGGCAGGAACTCGGCTTCGCGCTGTTCGCCCGCGGGCAGTATGCCGAGGCCGCCGCGGCGTACGAGCGCGCTGTCGCCGCCGACCCCGACAGCGCGGTGCTGTGGTCCTCGCTCGGCGAGGCGCGGGTCATGGCCAGCGAGCGCGACCCGATGCCGCCCGACGCACGCGAAGCCTTCCGCCGCGCCGCCGCGCTCGACCCGAAGGACCCGCGCACGCGCTATTTCCTCGCGGTCGAGAAGGACCTCGCCGGCGACCACGAAGGCGCGATCGCCGACTGGCTGGCGCTGCTCGCCGAGACGCCCGACGGCGCCCCGTGGGACGCCGACCTGCGGCGTACGATCGAGCAGGTCGGCGCGATCAACGGGATTGCGGTGGCGGACCGCATCGCCGCCGCGCTCGACCTGCGCGCCGCCACGTCGCCCGCCAGCAACGCTCCCACCGGCTCCGCCCTCGCCGCGGCCACCGCGGCAATCCCGGGCCCGACCCGCGAACAACTGGAAGCCGCCTCCGCCCTGCGTCCGGCCGAGCAGCAGGCGATGGCCGAGGAAATGGTCGCGCGACTTGCGGCACGACTGGAACGCGAGCCGGGCGACGTGGCGGGGTGGGTGATGCTGATGCGGAGTTACAAGACCCTGGGGCGGGATGCGGACGCTCGCGCGGCGTTGCGGCGGGCGGTGGCGGCCAATCCGCGGCGGAAAGTGGAGATCGAGACGGTGGCGAAAGGGTTGGGGGTTGGAGTCCCGAAATCCCGCTAGAAATATGCCCTGTGTCGAAGTCGGATTGCCGCGCGCTCCGAATGTCTTGGCTCTGGCACGCTGCGATCCGATGGGGGCCACTCCATCCCATCCGGTGCTGCAGCCAAATGTCTCACAGATGCTCACCAGCCGACGGCGCCAGATGCGCGGCGGGATTGCCGAAAACCGCATCCCCACTCACGAGGCGGCGCAGGCTGGTTCGGATTTCGAGTTCGCCCGCTTCGATGCGGACATTTGCCAAATCTAGTCGTTCCGGACCCGGGGAGAGGGTGCGCGAGCCAACTCGACCGCCAATATCCGATTGTGTGGCGGGGTAGAGGAGGATCAGGCGCGGGCAGCGGTAGAGGCGGGCGTAGGCGATCATCTGGTAGACGTCGGCCTGGGCGATCCCGTCGGACAGGCACTTCCACTTGGTGTCGATCACGCAGACCGTCTCGCCGCCGCGGCGGATCAGGATGTTCGGCCGCGTCGCGTGGCTCCAGCCGCCCTCGCCCTGCCAGGGCCCGAGCGCCCAGGCACCCTGCACGACGACCTCGAGCCCGCTCCCGGCCAACGCGCGGCGCAGCTGCGCGGCGACAGTTGACCTCTGTGGCGCATGACTGTCTTTGATAGCCCCCGGCACATGCGCCCGGCGCCGCGCGACACGCGGGCTTCAGGGACGAGATCGCCTCGCTCTCCGAGCGGGCGCGCCGCTGGACCAAACACCGAAGGAACGAACGGCAGGGGCCTGAAGGCGTCTGCCGTTTGGCGGATTCGCAGGTGACCGCATTCCTGGTGGCGCTGACCAAAAACAGGCGGCCGGGAACGGCCAAGGTCGGCCGCTGGCACTAGTCGCCAGTTTCGGAGCCGAGCCTCGATGCCATATCCGCGACCGTCCCGACAGGAGAGCGGGGTTCGGCGTGATTGGCCCGGGGAAAGATGGCGTCGAGGCGGGCGCGCAGCGTTCGCTCGAACTCGGAGCGGTTATAGCCACGCGGGTGCGTGACCGCAATTTCGCGGAAGATGGCGTCCTTTATGCGCTCGATCGCCTCGCCCTTGAGCAGGCCCGCTGCTACCAGTTCGGCGCAGAGCTGGATCAGGCCGACGGTGGTCGCCTGCGCGCGCAGGCCGATGAATTCAAGCGTGCGGTGCAGCTCGCGCGCCTGCTCGGTTTCTTGCTGGTCCATCATGCGTCCTCCCGCGAAACCTCGATGCCCGGCGTCACTGCCACCCGCCACCGAGCGAGAGGAACAGCGCGATCAGGTCGGTCGACAGCTGGGCATCGGCCTGCGCCAGCGCGGCCTCAGCCTGGGCCAGTTGGCGCTCGGCGTCGAGCACGATCTGGAAGCTCTCGCGGCCGGCCTCGTAGCGGATGCGGGCGATCCGCGCCGCCTCGCGTGCCTGCTCGCTGGCGCGGGTCAGCGCGGCGGTGCGGTCGAGCCCGCGCGCGTAGCTGGTAAGCGCGCTCTCGGTTTCCTGTAGCGCGGTGAGCCAGGTGCGGTCGAACTCGGCCAGTGCGGCCTGCTGCGAGGCTTCGGCCTGGGCGATTCGCGCGCGGGCCAACGCGATGTTGGGGAAAGTCCACGAGATCAGCGGGCCGAGGCTGTAGCGGAACGCCGCGCCGGTGCCGAGATCGCCGAGCGAGGTTGCGGTCGTGCCGATCGAACCGCCGATCGAGATGCTCGGGTAGAGGTCCGCGGTGGCTACGCCGA